>Ga0207147_1054_pt1 | contig 21425 bp, 22 predicted proteins | sample Alteio_BWMinHeat_33_FD_153551 | JGI IMG/M metagenome (GOLD analysis project Ga0207147, IMG submission 153551) | Enriched cells from forest soil in Barre Woods Harvard Forest LTER site, Petersham, Massachusetts, United States -... | ecosystem: Environmental > Terrestrial > Soil > Temperate forest >... | reverse complement strand
CTCTTTTGCCAGGCTCAATAACAGTTACAATCAAACGCTTCTGACCTTGGGCAACGGAGGGATAAATTCTATTGACCAATTTTCGGTTTGGGAAAGCAACCAAGCAAATGGCGTTAGCAACGTTGCCGGAAGCATTCAAAGTTCCCTCAGTTATTCTTACGCCCACGTCAAAGATGTCGGTCTGGCCTTGGCCGGGTCCTTTGAGTCTTTACATCAAGAAGCTAATAACAAGCTAGTGGCTTTGGGGCAATTAATTCTGGGACCCCAAGACCAGACTATCTTGCCGGACATGACCCATAAAAAGATGTTGGCGTTAAAAGCCCAAGCAAAATTTTCAATGAATACTACTAAGAGCCAAGTCTTGGGAGCCCATACTTCCAAACCGGTTTTTCCAAAACCTGCGGTAGCAAAAGTTTTAGCCACTTCCACGGTTTCTCTGGATCAGCAAATCCAAAACGTACTTAATCAGTATTTAGTTGAAGGCAAGTTTACAGGACCTAAGGGCGACAAAGGAGACAGTGGGTTAAACGCCGGCTTTAGCGGTCCCAATGGCATGATCCAAAACGGTAATGGTCAAACCACCTCAATAATCGGTGGCACGCCCATTGTCAGCTACTACCAGCCGGTGCAGACAAACAACTTCTCCGGCGGCTCTGTATCCGGTTTCTCCCAGCTGTCTTCCGATAGTCTGTCAGTTAACAATCAGCTCTCTGCCGGAAGCGGCCTGTTTAGCGGTCAGCTTCAAGCTGGGGCTTTAACAGTATCCGGCAACACCGCCATCTCCGGCAGCCTAACAGCTGCCACCTCCACTCTGTCCAGCCTAACCGTCTCCGGCAATGTTAATCTGACCGGCTCAACCACCATAGCAGGACTGACTGTTACGGGGCTTAATCCCGGATTGACTGTGGGAAGTGTAGCCTTTCAAAATGCCTCCGGTCTTTCACAAGATAACTCTAATTTCTTTTATGATGCTACTAACCATAGGTTCGGTTTAGGCACTACAACTCCTTCCCAACTACTAACCGTAGCAGGCAATGCCTTGATTACGGGCAATGTTACTAATAATGGTAATCAAATTATCTCCGGCACTTTCAATGTGGCCGGTGCTTCTACATTAGCTACCACTAGCATCTCCAGCTTAACTGTCTCCGGCTCTACCACCATTGACAGTTTACGAATCTCGGGTGCCGATACAAATAACACTATTTACCAAAACACTGGCAACTTGGGAATTACAACGGGTGGAGGAAATATTAATTTAGGTCCTGGTACAGGAAACATAACTCTAACACAAAATAGTGTTGTGTCATTTACTTCCGTGGGCAGTGGTGCAGTGGCAAATACGTTATATTTAAATGCAGGCAACGTCGGCATCGGGACGACGAGTCCTGCCCAAAAACTCCATATCTATTCAGCTGGACCGACGAGAATGTTAGTTGATGAGGGAGGTTCAGGGGACGCGGCTATAACGCTTGGGAAAAATGGCACTGAACAAGGCGCTTTCTATTACGATAATACGAACAACTTGATTAACTTTAAGACAAGTGTAAATATACCATTTACATTTGGAATTAATAACGCTGAGAAAATGAGGCTTGACACGAGTGGTAATTTGGGCATCGGGACGACGAGTCCTCCGCAATTATTAACTGTAGGCTCAAGTTCTGTAGGCGGTAACGAGTTAATCAGCAAGGGCTGGCTGTGTGTAACCACCGGCGATGCCTGTTCAGGGATTGGCAGTCCATCTGCCGGTACAGTCTATGCCGTGGGAACTTATACCACTGGGGCGGACGTAGCAGAAAATTATCCTACCAACGATACCAGCTTAGAGGCAGGTGATGTTGTAGCTGCCGACACTAGCTTTCCTATTTACGTTACCAAGGCTACTTCCACCTCTCCCATATTGGGGATAATTTCCACCAAGCCTGGTGTTTTGCTTAACGGTTATAACTCCCAAAGTTTTACCAATGCCTCTAGTGTACCGGTAGCTCTTTCCGGCCGTGTTCCTGTTAACGTCAGCAATGAAAACGGACCCATTAACATTGGGGACTACTTAGCCCCGTCTAAAACCTTACCCGGGTATGTGATGAAGACCACGGCCGCCGGATTTGTCTTGGGCCGGGCATTGGAAAACTTCACGGCTTCCTCAACTTCAGCTACGCCGAATTTGGGCTCTATCTTAATTTTCTTACAGCCTACGCAGTATGTGCCAAAAGTTGCCGATTTGCTTCAAATAGGGGCAAATTCTAACAATCAGGCCTGGCTACAGTCTTTGGCTAACTTGAATATGACCGATGCTTCGGTGTTTGGGAATATTGCCGTAGAGGGTAGTTTGGCCGTACAGCAAGACTTGCATGTGGGCGGGGTGATTTACGCGGCGACTTTGAATGTGGATAATCTGACAGTTAATAAAACATTATGCATAGGGCAAACCTGCGTAACAGAAAGCGAGTTAAAAGCACTCTTACAATTAGTACAGAATCAAAGCCAAAATTCCGCTTCCTCTTCCGGTAGTCAACCCGGCAGCGGACAGGTGGCGGGAGATTCAACCACTACGCCGTCCTCCAACAGCGGCAATTCTACCACGACTCCGGATTCAAATAGCGGGTCATCCGCTCCCGATAGTATAAGTCCGATGCCAACCCCAACTCCTATACCAACGTCGCCGCCCACGGATGTTACTCCGCCTGCTCCAACGACACCTCCAGACCCCGTGACTTCCCAATCTTCGTCACCTACTACTCCTGCTCCGAGTCCAACGCCATAAAAATTAAAATCTAAACTAAAAAAGCATCAACCAAACAATGCTTTTTTAATTCATTTTAGCTGTTTTTTGTATCACGGATAGCGGGGGTAAACCTTAAAAACAAGGAAACTCGTGAGTTTTTCACCCGGCAAACCCGTGAGGTGAAAAATTTGACAGTTTTTTTATTCAGCGATAGTATATAACTAAGTGGAATTACTGTTAAAAATTTAAAAAATATTTATGTCTAATATCACTTTGGAGGGTATTGCAACCCTTCTTGAACAAGAGTTAAAGCCTCTAAAAACAGATATCGCTGATATCAAAAAGACTCAAAATCAACACACCACCATGCTCGACGGCCTTGCGAAAGATGTAAAAACGCTGCTCGACGAAAAGACCATCACAACTCATCGCTTCGAGCGCCTGGAAAATTGGGCACAGCAAGTGGGCTTAAAGCTTGGAATTAAACTGGAGCTTTAAAAGAGAGGAGTTTTTATAGGGAATAGCTTTTGGGGATTTGCAAAATTGGCCCTTGACTTTTTAAGGGCTTTTTATATAATTAAGGGTCTTTTACCAAAGACCCTTTTATATATGCTCCATTATGAAAAGCCTTTCTAAAAAACCCATAGGCCGAAAATCCTTAATATTCACCCCCACGTTATTCTACGAATACGCCACTTGCTGCCATTGGATTTGGCACGACCGGTTTAGCGACCCCAAAGACAAAAGCGCAATGCCGGAGCTGATGTTGAAGCTGTTTGAGCAGGGCGTATTGCACGAAAAAGACTACATTAAGGATTTGGCCTTAACCTGGGTTAAGCAGGTAAATTTAGACCAGGCTTTTAAGGAAACCGTGCCTTTGATGGAAGCTGGCGTGGAGCTTATTTACCAAGGGGTTATCCAGTATGAAGCCGATGGGGTGCTGTACCAGGGCAGGCCAGACTTGTTAAAAAAAGTTTCCGGCAAATCTAAATTCGGCGATTACTATTACGAGCCGATAGATATTAAATCCACCAAAGAACTGCATAGCGAACAAAAATATCAACTGGTTTTTTACGGTTTGGTATTGAAACAAATACAAGGGATTTTTCCAACCCAAGCCGCCATTATCAACCGGGACAAGGAAACCGTGCCGTTCTTGATGGATGAGGAGCAGAAACAAAAAACGGTCTCTCACATGGAAGTGATTTTAGCTATTATCAAGGGCGATAAGCCGCCGCTTAAATTGGTCAGCAGCTGTAAGCAGAGTCCATGGTTTAACAAGTGCGTATCTGAAGCCGAAGCGGCCAATGACATAGCCCTGCTATATCGCTTGGATTCCAGATCACATTCGGCTTTACGACAAAACGGCATTAATACCCTTAAAGATGCTGCTAAAATGGACGTAGGCGCTCTTCCCAAGATTCCTTTCGCGACCAAAGAAGTTTTGCAAAGGGTAAAACTGCAGGCCCAAAGTCTAATGGACGGAAAACTAATCTGGCTGGCCAAGCCCCAGTTGCCGGAGCCCGTACTGAAAATATTTTTTGATATTGAAGGCGATCCATTGCTACAAACTCAATACTTATTTGGCTTTTGGGTTTCTGGCGACTCAGAGTTTAAATTCGCCAAAGTCGGCCATGTCAGGAAGCACAAAACCGATGACCGTTACTTTTTATACTTCCTAGCCGAAGACCCTAGCGAGGAAGCAAATTTATGGAAACAATTTTTACAGTGGTTGGAAATTTTGCCGGACGATGATTACGCCGTTTTCCACTACGCCAATTACGAGAATAGCTGGACTAAAAAGCTTGCGGACAAATACGGCGGCTCCCAAAAATTTACGCAATTCCACTCCCGGCTGTTCGACCTGGAAAACGCCAGAAAAGCATCTGTTATTTTTCCGCTGTACTTTTATTCCATTAAGGACATCGCCAAATCGAAATTCGTCAATTTTAAATGGCGGAACGCCAAAGCCGGCGGCGCCCAGAGCGTATTTTGGTATGAGCAATGGCTGGAAGAGGCGGACTGTGATTTATTAAACGACATTATTGATTACAACGAAGACGACGTCAGGGCGACCGAGTATTTTTATTTATGGTTAAAAAAATTTATGGTAACTGAACAAACAATATGACCAAAGATACGACGAAAGCTCAAATGGAAGAAAAAATTGAACAAAATGGCGCTCCGGCTGATGCCGAAAAGTCAGAGGAAAAAAACTCGGGGACGGCCAATAACGCAAACATCGGGGAATCCAGGTTAGCCGAAGCCTGCCCCTATTGCAGCTCCAAAGACTTCATTAAGCGCGGCACCCGTAAAAACAAGCATCAGGTTGTCCAGTTGTATGAGTGTAAAAGCGAAGAATGCGGCCGCACCTTCAGCGCCCAGGATGTCAAAGGCAAACATTTCCCGCTTAACGTAATTATTGAAGGCATGAGTTACTATAATTTAGGATTTACGCTAGAGCAGTCGTGTTCGTTTTTAAAACAAAAGTTTGGAGTTAATCCCGGCCCCGAAACCCTGTCGGAATGGATTGGCCAATACAGCCAGTTGTGCCGCTATGAACGCCTGCGGCCGTATGCCGTTAAGATGTACAGCCCCCAGGACGTAGTGGAAGTTGTTACCATGGCTCATCGTCAGCTCTACCGCTTCCGCTACCACCGAGCCAAGACCAGGCTGATGTTGGAAGAGGAATATCGAAACCGGCGCCTACAGCCATTAAAGGAATTTTTAGACAACATCTCTTCCGTTACCCCGCACCAGTATTTCCAGGAGGGCGAACGGATGAGCGAAATTCGTAGCAAGTTTGACAAGGCCGATATGATTGTTAAAAGCAAATTTAATTATGCCAACCGCTTGGCCGCCTTTGTCCTGCAGGCGGTCAAAGACAACAAGCAGCGGCACGAACAGCTGCAAAGATTTTTAATAGCCAACGACTCCTGCACCGTGGCCACGGAAGTGCCGGTTTATATCCGCCGTGAGGATGTTGAGCATATGGAAAATGATCTTAAATTTAAGGTCACAGATGACGGCAAGATTGAAATTAAGGGGAATAAAAAACCACAACCTCTGCCTAAACTGCTAACCGGCCATATTGACATAGTCCAAATCCGCAACGGCCAAATCCATCTTATGGATTACAAGCCTGACGCGGCCAAAGAAAAGCCGATTGAACAGTTAACCTGGTACGCTTTGGCCATGTGCAGGCTGACGGGTCTCAGGCTTTATGATTTTACCTGTTCCTGGTTTGATGACAAGGATTTTTTTCAGTTCTATCCCCTGCACGTGGTTAAAAAAATGCGCGGTAAAAGCAGGAAAAAACGTAAAGTTTTCTTTAAGGACGGCACCTGGGGTGAAGCCACCAAAAAGGATAAATTGGTTGTCGTAGGCCGTGATCAGTCTGACGAAAAATTCTAAATTTTACCAAGCTCTCAATTTTCTCATAATTAAAAAAGAATCATAAAAATCCTATGTCAATTTACGACAGAAGCGGTTATAACAGAGGGGGTTATAACAAAAGGCCGTTTACTCCCAAAAAACCAGTGCACACTTTTCGGGATTTGGAAGTCTACCAAAAAGCCATGGACTGCGCGGTCTTGGTGTCCAAGGATATATCTCCCAAACTGGTAAGGCTGAAGTATCCGATGCTGGAAAATATGGTCAACTGCGCCCTGTCCATCCCGCTGTATATTGGGGAAGGACATTCCATGCGCTTTGACAGCTTTGCGGCCGGTATCGCGCTACTCGAAAAAGCCATGGCCGGAAGCAATAAAATGGTGGTTTATCTGGAACAGGTCAAGGGCCTGTACGGCAGCAAACTGGACGGCGGACTGCTGGATGACCTGATTGGCCGCTACGTGGAAAACAGGACTAAAATGTTCCGTTTGTCAAAATCCTGGAAAAAATTCCACCAGGAATTTCCCGAGGGGAAGTTTGCTGACAAGTCCGCGCAGGCGCCGAGGTATTAAGTACCAAGTCTGCCGCATCGCCTGCAACGCTAAAGTCCGTATTTAAGGGCTTACTATACCAGACACCTGTAGTAACAACTCCTCTAATCACTACCCCAACGGTTAAACCTAAAGTCCACAAGCCAAAAACCAAGAAACCTACAAAAACAACAAAGGTTACTACTACCAAGTAACTATTCTCAAACCCAGCTTCATGGCTGGGTTTTTGTTTTGGGGGGTGAAAAAAATCAAACTTATTTCCCCACAACCGTATTTGGGCGCGGCTTTGGTGGAGTTTAGTTTTTTCTGACAAAACCCTAATCCTATGCTATAGTTTAATCATATTATGATTATCCACAAAATCAAAAGCGGCAGTTGCAGAGAGAGAGAGAGAGAGAGAGTAAAGGCTCCGCGGTTTTTAGTGCTGCAAGACCAAATAACCAACCCGACCCACTGTCTTTAAGACAGTGGGTTTTTGTGGTGGAAAATCTTTATCTACTAAAGTCTTCATCCCTAGTAACAATTTTGTATAGTTAGCTATGCTCCCACTTAACAACCCAAATAGCCCTTCAACTGACCTGTTGCGCATCAGCCAAGCCGCCGTCCTGCTTGGTGTTCATACCAATACCTTAAGGAACTGGGAAAAACAGGGCAAGATTTCTACTGTCCGTATTGGGCATAGGAGTGACCGCCGCTTCCGGCACTCTGAAATATTAAAGTTACTTTCTCCAAAGACTGCTAATCCAGCCGCCTTCCCTGATTTATCAGGCTCACCAGAGCAACTGCTTAGGATTGCCCAAGACCAGTTTATTTCTTTGGGTCAGGCTGCTACCTTAACAGGTTACCACGAAGACTATCTGGGCCAACGCGCGCGACTTGGCCAGCTTAAGGCTGTCAAGATTGGCAGGAACTGGATTACCCACAGGTCCTGTTTAGATGATTTTAGCAAGACCCATCCTGGCGCTTATCCTCACAGGCCTAAAAGACTTAAGCGGCGGAACAAATCAAAGATTAGGACTGCAATTCTCCCAGGGGCTACAAACCCTAACGCTTCGCCGTCCACCACACCCGCTTCTACTGCCACGGCCCTCTCTCCCGCACCGGTATCAACTACTGCGGCCCCAACACTGCCTACAGACCCCGGGACTTCCTAATCTTCGTCACCTTCTTCTTCGGTAGCCCACCCGATACCACGGCAGGCAATTAACTAAGGCTTGAGCCCCAAAACTCCTCCGTAAATGCGGAGGAGTTTTGTTTTATAAACATCGGGCCTATTTATAAAAGATGAAGTTCGTTAAGCCACTAAGACCTTTAAATCCATAACGGACTCTTTACAAATCCCCAGTCTTTTATTCCTTTGGTTGCTTTTTGTCTTATTTTCTGGCTTTTTCCACCACCGTGCCTTCCAGTTTTCTTGTTTTTTCCATCCCCCATTTCCCTGCAGTCTGTTTTGTTTCTGGTTTTGTTTTTAGTTAGTTTAGTATATTAGTATTAGTTAGTATTTAAGTATTTTAAGTATAGTATTTAGTAGTTATTGTTTTTTCTATTATTTTTCTTTGTCTGCTAGTGTAAATCGTGGTGATAGTCAGGGTTTATGATTTTAGGAACGGTAATAGAATTAGTGGGTTTGTCATCTCAACTAGTTCAACCCGGATTGTACTAGTCGTTGTAGTAGTTTGTACCCCCATTTTAAGTCAAAAAACAGCCCTAAGCAAGGGTGGATTTAAGGCTGTTAGCTCGGCTGATTTTGGGCTCTAAGGTGGAGGTGTTTAGCAGCTTTAGACGATTAGCCAAAATCAGCCGTTTTGGATAAAATGGATACGAGAGTTCGGGTAAAGCTTCACCAGCCTTCCGGGCGTCATAGCCATAAGTTTGTAAAAAGTATAAACTGTGGCTTAGTTAAAGCAAATCACAAAATGGCAATTGTCTAACATGCTGCTATGGCGGAGTCGTTTGGCTAAAGTTACAAAGAAGAAACAAACCTTTTACCGGTTGCGGTGCGCTATTCCCACACCTAAACAGTTTTTGTTCCCTGCAAATAAGTACAAAAAAGGCCGAATGGCCTAAAATTTTGGGAGTAAAGGAACCGAAAAAGAAATTGAAAAGTTAAGCGGTCCTTGGCGAATTTTTTTTGTACTTAAAATATCTTAACAAGCTTAGAATTATCAAAACTACAAAAACCCAGATAACACTATTAATTACAAAAGTAATTTGGAAAAAACGGTTTTGGGATAATGGACCGCTCCAGCCAGGTTGGTTGTACAAAGGGATTTTGAGCGGCCAGCCAATGTAGTTATACTCACAAGGCGTCAGATAATCAGTGAGTGGGGCTGTTGTGCCACTGCCAGCATTCTTAACTAGCTTTTCGGCTCCTTCTCTTGCTGTGGTGCAAGCATAATACTCTGCTGACGGGCTATTACGGTACAAAGCAAACGTAACAAACGTATTCAAGATAATACCCAAAATTATACTTAATGATACTAAATTACCTTTTGACCGCAAATTAAGAATTTTCATGTTTTTTCGGATAGCCTTAACTAACTGGCTTCATTATACACCATTTTTCGGCCGTTAAAACCAACAAAAAAACACCTAAAATGGAACGCTGTAAAGCTACGGCTGGCTTATGCCAAAAGTAAGTTTACATGAGTTAGGACAATCCTAAAACACTTATAGCTTGCGAAGGCTGCGTTGACACACTCCGCCATAACTTTATGCGGCGGCGGAAGCTTGACGAAGGCGGCCTTTAATATAATTTTAATTAGTGCATTATTATCTTTTTTAACACAAAATGGGGGCGGTATTTATGGCGGTTATATGCCTGTTCAATCCAAACGGAGAAGTAATAAAAAATAATAAAATAAACAACCGAGCTTATAATATACAGCGACACAAGTCCGACAAAATTTAACTTGCTGACAAAAGCAGCCACCAAAAGATAGAACGGAAAGACCGGGGCAAAGTCCGCAAAACTGCAGCCCATAATGCCGTCTTGGCAGGCAAAGGCATAGACAAAAGTATAAGCCAAATAAGTAAACGGCAAAGCTAAAATTAAACCCCTAAATTTTATTGATCCTGAATTATTCATAATAATCCTTTCCTAAATTAAAAACGGAAATGGGCCTTAGGTTGTTTCAAAAAAGTTTGACAAAAAAAGCCCCGCGTGATATAATTACTTTACAAGTTAAAAATCCCTTGGAAATAAAAGAAAATTCAATTATCAGACAATAGCTAAAAAGTCTTTTTACCTGCTGTTTGTTAGTTGCTTACTTATAGGCAATTCCTTAGTTCCAGGTCGGCCGTCGAAGCCACTTAGGACTTAAGTACCGACAAAACTTAATAAATAAAGTTCAAGCTTTTTTGCTTGAACAGATAGTTTAAATAGGGTTTGATGTAAAAAACATCCCCTTCCACAAAAAAATATGATGAAAAGACCTCAGTCCCCTCAGCAAAGACCGGGACAACAGAACAGGCCGGCGGGTTTTAGCGCGCCCGGCTCAGGCTCCGGCGACAAGTTGGATTCGCTAATTAACAAAATGGCCGGAATAGATTTGGCACCAAGCCCTGCTTCCATGCCAAGCTTAAATACCAGCCGCCACACGGCATCCCGCCAAAATTTGCGCGTTATCCCCATGGGAGGCGTGGAAGAAGTCGGAGAGAACATGACCGTGTTGGAATACGGCGATGACTTGATAATCATAGACATGGGACTGGCTTTCCCCGACGACACCATGCCGGGAATAGACTACATTATTCCGGACACCAAATGGCTGGAAGAAAACAAACGCCGAATCCGTGGCGTGATAATTACCCACGGCCATTTGGACCACATTGGCGCCGTGCCTTACATCCTTCCTAAGTTAGGCGACCCGCCGGTTTATACCCTACCTCTGACCGCCGCTTTTGTAAAAAAGCGCCTGGAAGAATTCGGTCTAATGGGGCGCTCCAAAATAAACGTAATGACCAAAGACGACGTCATTGTTTTGGGTAACTTTAAAATCCGTTTTTTCCGCACCAACCACAGCATCCCGGACGGAGTGGGTTTATGTATTACAACTCCGGTCGGCCAGGTTATTTATGCCACGGACTGGAAATTTGACCACACTCCCGTAGACGGCAAACCCACAGAGTTTGATAAAATTGCCAAATTCGGCGCCGAAGGCGTACTGCTGTTAATGTCCGATTCTACCAATGCCATTAAGCCCGGCTACTGTATTTCCGAACGTGAAATCGGCCTGACCATAGACCGCACTTTTAGCGACATAAAAGGCAGGATTATTTTCGCCAACTTTTCCACCAGCATTTCGCGTATCCAGCAAGTGTTTGATGCGGCCGCCAAATACAACCGTAAAGTCATTGTTACCGGCCGTTCTATGGTCAACAACATTGAAATTGCCCTGTCTTTAGGCTACTTAAAAATCCAACCGAAGATTATTATAAAATCCGACGCATCCAAAAAAATCCCGGACAACCAAATTGTTATTTTAACCACCGGCGCCCAAGGTGAAGACGCGGCGGGCCTTGCCAGGATTGCCCGCGGCGACCACAAAACCGTAAAAATTAAAAAGGGCGATACTACCATTGTTTCCGCCTCCCCTATCCCGGGCAACGAGCGCGCAATTTCGGTAATGCTTTCCAACCTTACGCGTTTAGGCTCCCACGTTATTTATAACAAAACCATGGACATCCACACTTCCGGGCATGCCCACCAGGAAGAATTAAAGTTAATGATGGCGCTGGTAAAACCAAAATTCTTTATGCCTATCCACGGCGAACACCACATGATAGTGGCCCACGCTGACCTGGCCAAAACCATGGGCATCCCGGACGCTAATATTTTTTCACTCGACAACGGGCAAATTTTGGAAATCACTTCCTCCCAGGAAGCCAAAGCCACAACAGACCCAAAAATTGTCGGCGGCTATGTCTTTATAGACGGCCTGGGCATTGGCGATGTCGGCGAAGTGGTCATCCGCGACCGCCAGGTTATGTCCCAGGACGGCATGTTTGTAATTATAATGACCTTAGATAGAAGAAGTGGCAAACTTATTAACCAACCCGATATTATTTCCAGAGGCTTTATTTACATGAAAGGCAACGATGATCTAATCCGTGAGGTTAAACATGAGGTTAGAAAATTAGTTGAATCCAAAGGCAAAGAAAAACTGGAACCCAACTACGCCTATTTGCGCAACATCGTCCGCGACGAAATTGGTGAATACCTGTACCAAAAAACCGAAAGGCGCCCAATGGTGCTGCCGGTAGTAATTGAAATATAAACAATAAAACCTCCGTCATAAAAACGGGGGTTTTAATTTACATTCTCACTGACTTGTAAAACGCACGGCCGTGCGTTTTACAAGTCATAATTTAAATTTCTTTTTTAGCTCCACGTCGTTATCCATTTCATCAACTCTTAAAATTCTAATAAACTCATCCAAACCTGTTTCTCGCAAATAGTCTACCGCCTCCCTGTTTAAGGGGTAAGGATTTATAAAAACACTGCCTTGCAGTTTAAAAAAATTGTTCCTTTTTAACAATCTTCTCAATAAATCTCTTTTGTCGCGCTGATCTTCCGGGATATCAAAAATAAATAATCGCCACTTACCATCCCATTTTAATGGCTTGGAAACCCCCACCTTGGATAACAGCACCTCTAGTTGTCCTTTAGCAGTTATTTCCAAAAATCTTTTGCCATTTTTGCTGATTATTTTAACCGCCCCGCGCTTTTGCAGATTTGATAAAATTGAAGCGTAGCCCTTTTTTGTGGTTCCCCTTTGCCTTTTTACCCAATTATAAGGAGTTTCCAAAGGCAACGGTAAAAGCTCTGATGCTTCAATCAAAAAATTCAAGAACTCACTTATAAAAGTATTTTGCTTCTTAGGCATATTACCACTATAAAGCACGGCCGTGCGTTTTGCAAGTCAAAAGATTTTTGATATACTATTTACATTATGAATAAACCAGAAATTATTGTCTCCGGAACCAGGCCTTCAGGCATATTGCACGTTGGCAATTATTTAGGCGCTTTTAAACAATGGCTGGAACTGCAAAGCCAGCCCAATAATAAATGCTTTTTTATTGTTGTTGATTTACATGCTTTAACCACGCCCTTTGAACCAAAAATTTTACGTGATACTACTTTAGATTTTGCCGCCAGCTTTTTGGCTTTAGGCATAGACCCAAATAAATCCACGCTGTTTTTACAAAGTGAAGTTTTGGAGCATGCCACGCTAGCATGGATATTCAATTGCCTTACCCCATTAGGCGAATTAGAACGGATGACGGAATACAAGGACAAAGCCGCAAAAAATGAAGCCGGTATTAATGCCGGCCTGCTTAGCTATCCAACATTAATGGCCAGTGATATTCTTTTGTATAAACCCACCTTGGTCCCGGTTGGCGAAGACCAAAGCCAGCATCTTGAACTTACCCGCGCCATTGCCCGCAAGTTTAACAACAAATTTGGTAAAATATTTGCGGAACCAAAAAACTTTGCGTTAAAACCTTTACGGGTTAAAAGCCTTACGGATCCGGAGAAAAAAATGAGTAAGACCGGCGATGAAGCACTGCTCTTGGATGATGAGCCAAAGGAAATTTTACGGAAACTAAAAAAAGCGGTTACGGCAACAGAAGCCGGCAGCAAAGCATCGGGCGTGGAAAATTTATTCTTTTTACTTGAACAGTTTAGCCCAACCGACGAAGTTAACTTTTTCCGCTCTGCCCAAAGGGAAGACACGCTAAAATTCAGCGAACTTAAAGAAACTCTAGCTAAAAATATTGCCAACTATTTTGAAGAATTTAGGGAAAAGAAAAAAGAACTTCTTTCCAAACCCGATTACCTGGCCCAAGTCCTGGGCGACGGCTCCCACAAAGCCCGCCACGTTGCCGGGCAAACGCTTATGGAAGTTAAACAAAAGATTGGATTACTTTAAAAAAATCGCCCCGAGCGAAGTCTAGGGGCGATTTTTTAGTTATCCACTTTTGGTTTATTTTTTACAGGCATATAATTACCCCAAGGAGGAGACGTCATATGTCTAATTACGCTACACCTAATTGGTGCATGATGGTAACAACACTAACGCGGGATGCGCTCCCCACCATTGACCACCATTCCAAACTCGAACTGTTCGGCCATCAAGTCGCATACTACAACCCCCACATAACGAATGCTTGGCCCTACCGCAACCACTTAACGGTCGTGTTTCCAATCTGGGAGCCCGAAAACCAGGGAAACCCCAGTATTGCCTGCGAAATAAACACCCAGGACATTGAACTGGTTGCGGTGTTCAATGTTTCGTTGGACGAGGCAAAAAGGATGATTGCCGAACATGGTTTGGAAAAATTCGCCGATTATGCCAAGAGTGTGTGGTACCAACCCCGCCAAGTACTGGCAAAAACCGCCTGAAACAAAAAAAGGCAGCCGTTTGGGTCCTACCCATTCGGCTGCCACCACTCTAATTTAAAATTATTCCCCGCCCAAAATATGGCGGATTATTTTTTTTGTTTCTTCCGAATCTTTAACCGGAACGTAATCTACCCCCGTCTTAACTACGGCATAATCGTTGCCGCCGGGAAAAATCGCATCGCCCACAAATAACATTTTGTTTATTGGTACATGTAAATACTTTTCAATTTGGTGCAAGCCGTAAGCTTTATCTATCCCCTTTCTGGTTACATCAATTGTGGTAAAGCCCGCGGCATGGACTTCAAATTCAGGCAAATACTTGGCTACCAACCCGGCTATCTTCATTTTGGTTGGGGTGTGTTTATTTTTCCATTGTTCTTTCATTAAAATCCCCTTTTTGCCTAAAACCTTAACTATATCCTGGCCATAAATAGAAAAACTCACCTGGGAGCCGCGGTTTTCAATAAGTTCACCATAAGTTTTTTTAGGATGCTTATAGCCTATTTCTTTAAAAACTTTTTCAAAAGTATTTTTAATTTTTTTTGCCTCTGCTGCAGACAGGCTTAAGGCATAAACTTTTTTCCAACCGCTTTTATACCTAAAAAAGGTGGTGGCAGTAGTAGGAAATAAATAAAGGTTCTCAAGAAGGTTCTTGTGAATAATTTTTAAAGGCCGTAATAGCTGCTCCCGGAACAACTGGTATTTGCCTCCGCCAATAACAGCCACATGCTTAGCCGTAAGCAGCTGTTCCATAAGCTTGGCCATACCTTTATCCATTGGCGTTTTAGTTTCGGCTAACGTGCCGTCCAAGTCAAAAACAATTAAATCCTTATTCTTAATTTTCTTAGAATTTGTAATTTTCATATATATAGATATATTTTAGCATAAAAAATAGGAACGGCGCAGCACACTTTGGAAGTGGGCTGCGCCGTAAGGTAAATTCTCCAGAGTTCAATCGCCGCCGCTAAGAAGAACGGCACTCCGCTGCCGCAGACGCGGCAAGCCCCATGGAAGGGGTTATCAAACTGCTGCCGGAGGCTTTGTGGGGTGATATTTCACCTACCCTCACTCCCAATTGCCTTGCTACGGCGCCAATCTGGCTCCTTCGTTTGGCTTTGTGCCTTGTAATCTCTTTCGGCCCTATGTTGCGGCGCGCTGTTCCCTGAGAAAACTGCATCTATTGTTTCTCCTCATTGAAATTTAAGAAAATATACCGACCCTACAAAGTCCGGTACAGCTTCTTAAAAAGGATTTTATACCTAAAAGGGCAATTGGTCAATGCAGAAAATTTGCTATACTAACCTTGTGTTATTAGGAGGATCTATGAGAAGAACTCAACTGCCTCCCTTCCTGCAGTAGCGTGCATTATTGGCCATAGAAGACCTTTTTAAAAAGGCAGAACGCTACAATTCGCTATATGCGGGAAGGGATGGTGGTCCAGAAAAGTGCAGTAAACTCTAGCCAAATTTTTATTTTGGCAGGCGCCAAACCAACGGCGCCTTTTCTTTTTTAGCCTTGGCTAAATCCCCAATCTGCTTTATACTATTCACTAACCACTATTCCGCCTCGGCTAACGCCAGTCGAGACGGGCCACTAATCACTTCCCCCATGTCATTTAAAATCGGTATCGTCGGCCTACCTAATGTCGGCAAGTCTACCCTGTTTAACGCCATTACCAAAAGCAAAGTAGAAGCCGCAAACTATCCGTTTGCGACTATTGACCCTAATGTGGGAGTTGTGGCTGTGCCGGACGAGCGTTTGGCTAAATTGGCGGTTTTGGAAAACAGCGAAAAAATTGTTCCTACCACAATTGAATTTATGGATATTGCCGGGTTGGTTAAAGGCGCCAGCACTGGTGAAGGTTTGGGCAATAAATTTTTAAGCCACATCCGCGAAGTGGACGCTATTATGGAAGTAGTCCGTTATTTTGAAAATAAAGATATTATCCATGTAAACGGAAGCGTAGACCCGGCGCGCGACATGGAAACCATTGGCATAGAACTGCAGTTGGCAGATTTACAAAATGTAGATAAACGGCTTGATAACGTACCAAAGCAAGCCAAGAGCGGCGACCGCGAAATGATTATAAAAAAAGCGGTTTTAGAAAAATATAAAAAAGCTTTGGAAGCCGGGCAAATGGCCAACACTGTAACCTTAACCGAAGAAGAAAAAGAAAACGCTAAAGATATTGAATTGTTAACGACCAAACCATTTTTGTTTGTCGCAAATAGCGAGTTTAATTTGGATAAAAAAGCTTTTGCGGAGCATCCTTCCCTGGCAAGGGAAGGTGGCTCGCGCAGCGAGACGGAAGGGTTGGAGTCCTCACACAGCACTCCAACCACCTCCCCCGCTTCGCGGGGACTCCTCCTTGAAAAGGAGGAGAATACTGCACCCATGATTACCATTGATGCACAACTCGAAAGTGAACTGGCGGAATTGAGCGATGAAGAAAGAATGGAATATCTTAAAGAATTAGGCCTGCCCGAAAGCGGCTTGGATAAAATTATAAAACAGGCTTACAAAACTTTAGGCCTTATAACCTTTATAACCGCCGGGCCAAAAGAAAGTAAAGCCTGGACAATTAGCGCCGGCACCAAAGCACCACAGGCAGCCGGCAAAATCCACACCGACTTTGAAAAAGGCTTTATAAGGGCCAAAGTCATACAATGGGACAAACTCCTGGAAGCCGGCGGCTACGTAGCAGCCAAAGACAAAGGTTGGCTCCGCACAGAAGGCAAAGAATATGTGATGCAGGATGGTGATGTGGTCGAATTTTTGTTCAATTAACACCGCTGAATTAACGCTGATAGGGACGCTGATTAGTCGCTGAACCTCCAGTGTGTCATCCCGGGCGAGTGCATCCGAGACCCGGGATCCAGAACTCAGAAATTGCTTTGTTTATAGATTCCAGACATTTTGCCTATATAAAACCTTTGATGCAAAATTCTGGAATGACACACTTACATAGTAAAAGAGGCTCGTTTGGAAACAACGAGCCTCTTTTGTTTTAGCGATGCCGCATCTACTTGGGCGGCGGAGCAAAGCATTGAACCTGAGCGGAGGTGCTGACAGAAACTGGCTGCCCGCCGACAAGCATAGGGATAAACCGCCAAGATGAAAGCACAAATTGCTTCACAGACTGCATAACTTTAGCAGCCGGTTTGGCAATACGACTGGCCTTGTTGTCGTTAACCTGGACGACTTGTCCTGTCTTGTCGACCTTGAGCCTTAAACTCACCTTAACACCGTTTTCGGGGCATTCCGATGAATAATATGACTGGCTGCCTTTAACCAGCCTTGTTAGCTCTTCAGGTCCGCTTACATCTCGAGTCTGGGCGCAAGCGCCCAATGCGACAAAAAATAAAATCGCTTTCTTCATTCAACTCCTCCAACTCAATTCAGGGGATGACTTCTTTAAAAATTTTAACATACAAATTATTCTGTGTCTGTGGACAAAACAAAAAACAGGAAGCATTTCCTGTTTTTCTAGTACCTATAATCTCTAATCTAGTATCTAAATTTTGCACCTATCCCCGCAGCTCTTGCAGCAAATGGGGCTATGGATGTGGAAAGTGTAGACTGTGCCGTTTTTGGCGTGGTGGCCTTTTAGTTCGTCGCACGGCAGGCCTTTAGAAATTTGTTTTAAGGAATGTAAAATTATTTCCGAAGAAACAATGGCCACAGTTTTGCCGGAATACATTTTTAGTAAATCGTTCAAAAAACTTTTAAGCCGCTTCCCTACCCCCACGTTGGTTTCCGAACCCTTAACGGATTTATGGATTTCGTTAGTCAGTTTCCTGAATTCGTAAATATTTATACCTTCCAGTCCGGCGGCATGAATATCGTTTAAGCGCTTGTCTATTTGTATTCTTAACTTTTTAATTTTAGCCAAAGGCGCAGCCGTCTCCTGAGTGCGCAACATTTCCGATGCAAATATTTCAGTTATTTCCTTATTTCTTAATTTCTGTGCTATTTCTTTTGCCTGCTTTTTACCAAGAGCTGTTAAATGAAACTTCTTTTTGGGGTCGCCGTTCACAATTAACTTAACATTATGCTCGCTCTCCCCGTGCCGCACGGCAATAATAGTAATTTTCTGTAATCCATTAACTTTAGTCTTCCCGCAGTCGCAGTTCCAAACAATAGGCTTTTGTAATTTAGTCATGGGGGTATTATAACAAAATAAAAAAGGTGCGGGTAGTTTGTAAAGCTACTCGCACCATTCGTTCGAAACACCTTGGATCTTTCGAAGAAAGATTCGTTGTGCTAAGAAGCACAAGAGACAGGATTTTAGCTCTATTTCCGGCTGACGCGCGGACGACGATCGGGAATTACCGACCTGCTGTGGGCCAAGGCAGGAGGGTCCAGGTAAAAACGAGAACCATCAAACCTAAAACAAACGCTGCGAAGCCATCCAGTACCTCGATGCCGAACTTGTCCCTCTGAATTGTGTCCCGCCTCATGAGCGGTAAAGCCCTCTTCATTAAATACATATAGGGTGCCCACATCAGTAAAACAATGGCTATGGCTTTCAGGACGTTGCTATTTGACATAGTGGGACTCCAAAGACGGCTCAATGAACTGCTCCGGCCATTCACAGCCAGGGGTTTCGTGGCCGCTTTGATAGGCCTCATATTCGTCGATGCCGCAACGGACATCGGGATTCTTCTTAAAGCAGTACGCTGCAAGAAGAAAAATAGCAATACCAAGGATAACTTGAGTTCTCTTCATTTTGAAATCCGCTCCTTTTGGATTTTATATATTATAGCACTTTTTAGCTTTTCTGTCAATATCGACAAAAACCCCTATGAATGCTATAATTTCACTACAAATCAATAATTAATCATATTTCTTGCCTTATTTAAGGCAGGAATAAGGACCCTGAACCAGTTATCATCCTAAGGATGGTTTCCGGCACAGGGCAGAAAGACACCTTATGCCGCAATATGAGCTCATGTATCTGCTTGGCTCGCATGTAGCCGACGACGAAGTGCCTAAAATTTCCGCAAACGTTTTAAAGTTTGCCGAAGATTTTGGCGCTACGGAAATAAAAGAAGCTCAACTAGGAAAGAAGAAGCTGGCCTACACCATAGGCAAAACCCGCAACGGACATTATGTTGTGGTAAACTTTACTATGGATGCCAAAAAAATTAACGACTTTGATGCGAAAATCCGCACCCAAGACGCCAACATCATCCGGTATTTATTGATAAACATAGACGAGCACTTAGAGCGGATGGAAAAAGACAAGATTGAACAGGCCAAGATTGTCCGCAAAGGCCCGCCGGAAGGCAGCCCGGAAGCCATAGCCGAAAAACCGGCTGCTAAAGTTTCCGCGGCCAAACCTGCCAAAAAAGAACCGGCAGTTGTGCTGGACCTAAACCCGGAAGAGTTGGATAAAAAGATTGAGGAAGCGTTGAGTGAAGACCTAACTAAATAACAATTGACAATTAACGATTGACAATTGACCTAACGCAAAGCCAAAGGTCACATGTCAAATGTCAAAGGTTTAAAAAAACTATGGATCTCAATAAAGTTATGATAATCGGCCGCCTTACCCGCGACCCTGAACTAAAGGCCATACCCTCCGGCGTAAACGTTTGCCAAATGGGCGTTGCCACCAGCTATGTTTACACCAACCAGTCCACCGGCCAAAAAGTTGAACAGACCGAATTCCACAATGTAGTGCTGTGGAGAAAATTAGGTGAAATTGCCCACCAGTATTTAAAAAAAGGCAGCCAGGTTTACCTGGAAGGCCGCCTGCAAACCAGAAGCTGGGACGGGCAGGACGGACAAAAACGCTACCGTACAGAAATTGTAGCGGAGAATATGATAATGCTTGGCAGCAAAGCCTCCGGATCTTCTGCCCCAAGCGGCGCTTACCAGGCCGCATCCCAGGGTTACGCCGCCCCTGCTTCATCCCCTGCTCCTAAAGCGCAAGATATCAGCCAGCCTGCTCCGGCAGAAGAACTCCCAACCATCCAGCAAGGCGAAGATATTAATGTCGAAGACATACCGTTTTAACTTATACTAATATACCAATCCGAACTAATTATACAAATATAAACTAATCCGCATTAGTATTCATTTGTTTCATTAGTCCATTAGTATATTGGTATTATGTATTAGTACACTATGGATTTAAACGACATGAAAATCGGGACTATCATTCTCTGGGAAAAACAGCCGGTGATGATAATTTGGTCCAACCGCATGCGCACGGCCCAAAGGAAGCCCGTAATGCAGACTAAAATGAGGAACGTTATAACCGGCAAGGTTTACGAATACTCCTTTAAGTTTGGCGAAAGCATAGAGGAAGCCGACGTAGTGCGCGAGAAGGCCAACTTCTTGTATGCCGATTCCGACGGCACCCACTTTATGAACCCGGAAACTTTTGAGACGGTTGATATTGCAAAAGAAGTTACCGAGGAGCAGGAAAAATTCCTTAAAGAAGGCATGGCCGTAAGCATTTTGCGCTTTAACGACAAACCGGTATCTATAGAACTTCCTATAAAGATTGAACTTAAAGTTACTGAAGCGCCGCCGGACACCAAAGGCAACAGTGGCGGCAACGTAACCAAACCCGTCACCTTAGAAACGGGCCTGACCGTAAACGCCCCGATGTTTATAAAAGAAGGCGATTTAATCCGTATAGACACACGCGACGGCCAATACGTAGAACGCGTAGCGCAGTAGACTACACTAATGAACATGAATTAGAAACGAATTAACACGGAATGAACTATAGGTGTGTCATTCTGAATTTATTTCAGAATCTATACTAAACATTTAAAAACCCCTCCTAGATGGAGGGGTTTTTATTTATCAGCTAGATGATAATTTTATCTCAATCTCGAATCGCCGTAGCTCATGTTGTACATAATTGGCAAACGGAGGTCGTAGGCGTTGGCGTTAACTATTAGGTTAGCGGAACCGCCGTTGTTGAGGAAGGTGTTCCAGTCGGGAACCGGGATTAGCCCGCTTTCGTGGACAAAATAAACGGTGTTACCGCTGCGTATCCAGCTGCCCCAAGGATGGGCCGCAAAAGGAATGGTTATTGTGTAGCCGGAATTTATTAGTGCGGAACTGCCGACCTGGATAACATTGTTAAAGCTAAAACCTAAGCCCGTAAAGGCATAAGCGGAAGCAAAAGCGGTTTTAGTATTTTTGTAAACAATATACACGGCCTGCCCTTCGGCAATTAACTGGCCGTTTTGGTAAGTGCTGGCACCGAGTACGCTGCTGCCGCTTCCTACGGTTACATACAGGCTGGCGCAGGCGCTGGCGCCGTTTTGGCAAACCTGCAAAGTGGAACTGCCGTTAGCAATACCGTAAACCGTTAACACGC
>Ga0207147_1053_pt1 | contig 21448 bp, 16 predicted proteins | sample Alteio_BWMinHeat_33_FD_153551 | JGI IMG/M metagenome (GOLD analysis project Ga0207147, IMG submission 153551) | Enriched cells from forest soil in Barre Woods Harvard Forest LTER site, Petersham, Massachusetts, United States -... | ecosystem: Environmental > Terrestrial > Soil > Temperate forest >... | reverse complement strand
CCCTTGGACGTTACGGGCCGCGGTTCGCTGATTCCCACCACCTCGGTGGACCAGTATGCGGCAACGCTGGCGCAGTGGTTCGGCGTGGCGCCCGGGTCCGACATGCTGTCGGTTTTACCGAACCTTGTTAATTTCCAGACGCAGAATCTGGGGTTTTTGGGGTAAAGTACTGGATATAGGCAGTGGCCTAATGGCAAATTCGCTCAAATCCGTTTCCCGCGCCGCCAGAGACTGGATCCTCTCGGCGCGGGACTTCGTCTGGATTCTGTTCGCGAACAAACAGACCCGGCGGATGCTCCGGGAGATTCAGCACCGCTCGAAGTATCGTTTAAAGCATGCGAAACTGCCTCATGTCAGCGATGACCATGACGAGCCTGTGGAGTTACGCGTAATCCGGGCGCGGCTTCGAGGAACTAAGCCCGGCCCTCGCCCCTGACGATGAAATACGTCGCGCTCTTGCGGGGCGTCAACGTGGGTGGCAAGAACATGTTGCCGATGAAGGACCTCGCTCAGATGTTTGTGAAAGCCGGCTGCCAAGACGTGGCCACTTACATTCAGAGCGGCAATGTGGTCTTCCGCGCGCCCGCCGCAGTGGTCAAGAAGCTGCCCGCACAGATCTCGGCGGCGATCGAAAAGCGCTTCGGCTACAAGGTGCCGGTCGTCCTGCGCAGCAATGAGCAACTGGCACGGGCGATCGACAGCCACCGCTTCGTCAAGGCAGGGAAGGATCCGAAAATCTGCCACGTCCTCTTCCTGGCGGATACGCCCACGCTGCAAGCCGTCCAGGCGCTCGATCCCAATCGGTCGCCGGGAGATGTTTACGAAGTGTTGGGCAGCGAGATTTACTTGCACCTTCTCAACGGCGCCGCGAAGACGAAATTGACCAACGCCTACTTCGACTCGAAGCTCAAGACGATCTGCACCGGCCGCAACTGGGCCACGGTGCTCAAGCTTTTTGAGATGTCCGCATCCTAATGCACCGCGATCGTAGCCATATTACTCGCGACGCCGTTCTGTGTAATCATGACCGGCACCGTTGGTCCTGGCGCGATTCCAGGGGGTAGGACAACGTTTACTTGGTACAAGCCCACGTAGGTAGGCGTCGGTCCCGCGTACTGAATATTCGCCGCGGGAATTGCCACGGTGCCGACGTTGACCGACACCGGCACGTTGACGCTTCCCGTCGCCGCCGGTTGGCCGGTGGCCGATGCCGGCGTAGTCGCGCCCAATCCGGTAGCGAAAATCACGATCACGCTGCCTGCTGTCGTCGGATTCGCGGCGTCCACCAGGACATTGGCGGCGTTCAGGATTGCGCCTTGATTCGGCGCTCCAGACTCGGCCGCCAGAAAGATTCCAGGATGCGCCGCGCCGATCGAAATGGTTTCCGGCACAGCGTCCGACTCCACGCCCGCGGCGGAGATGACGTGCGCCACAACCTGCGGCTGTGAACCTGGAATCATTTCAAACGGGATTTGAGCGTTTACTTGTCCCGTGCTGGAGTAGAACAATGGCGCGTCGATGCCGCCAATAATGAGCTTGGCGCCGGCAAGCGTTGTGGGCAACGGGAGTCCCGCCTGATTGTTATCCGATGCGGCCAAATTCGTTCCGAACACCGAAACGATCTCGCCCGGCGCGACATCGGCGCCCGCCGCAAAACTCGCGCCGTTGACCACCCCACCCAGCGGAATTAAGGGAGGCGGTGGGGAGTTCGCTGTCACTTGGCCGTTGAGCACGACCCTCGCACTCGCCAGCGGCGACTGGAAAGCCTGCAAGGTCACGGTGGTTGAGGCGGCAACGTTACCCGGCTTCCAGGTCGCGGAGTAAATCCCGCTGCTTTGACTGTTCAGCGTCAACGGCGTCAGCGTCAACGGCGGGTCGCCGTTCGAGAACGTCGCCACTACCGTGGGCGCCGCCGGAGTCTTCCCACAACTGTCCATGACTTGAGCTTCCAACACCACCGGCCAGCCTGTTGTCGCGGAAAAAGAGTTGCCCAGTTGACGCGATGAGATCACCAGGCTGGTTGCGGTGCAACTGGGGGGCGCGACGACGAAGGTGACGCCGATATCCTGCGATGGAGCGCCGTTGCCGAAGATCTGTGTGATTGTGCCCTGATACACTCCAGCAGACAGCTTGCCTGGCGCCACGCCTACCGTGATCGTATTTCCGATGGTGCCTTGGTTTAGCGTTGGGTTCAACCAGGGGCCGCCGCTCTGCGTGGTTGTCGAGAGCTTGGATACGAATTGCGCGGTCGATTGCGGTGTCACAGTCACCTGCTGCGTGGCAGTCGGCACGCCGCCGGCCGGAGCCGCGAAAATCAATCCCAGCGGATAGACTTGGTTGCCGGGTGGAGATGGAAGTGGGGCGACGTTGAGCACCACGGTGAGATATTGCGGCGAATTGGTCGCTCCCGGGGCGGTGATCTTCACCAGACCATAGTAGGTGCCTGCGGTCGAGCCGGGACTTTCGTTCACCGTCAGTTGCGAGGATGAACCGTTGCCGCTAGAGCCGCCGCCCAGGAGCAGGCTGAGCCACGGTCCGCTGACAACCGAGGCTGCCCAGCTCATATTACCGGGCCCGGTATTCAGCACCGAAATCGTCTGTTGGTTGACCGAGCCGCCCGGCACACTATTGCCAAACAATGCCGTCTGACTCAGCGCCAATGACGGTACAGCAGGCGAGATCAAGAGCGTCACTGGCACTCTAATCCCAGTTGTCCCCACCGCCACTTGTCCCGAATAGAGGCCTGGCTGCAAACCCTGGATATTGAAGGACACCTGAACCGTCGATGGCGCATGCAACGTGCTGCTCCCGGCGCTCGGAGAGACGGACAACCAGTTGCCTCCGTTTTCGGTGGAGGCTACAGCGGTCCAACTCAATGTCGCACTCAGTGCGGCGCTTCCGCTATTGCCGATCGAAAGGGTCTGCGCCGGCGGATTCGTCCCGCCGGCCTGCGCAGGCACGGACAGGGCGAGGGGCGTGACCGTCAATTGTCCGGCGGGCGCGGCCGTGACATTGAGCGTGACGTTCAACGTCATTGAAGCCGGCGGCGATCCGTTGTCTTGAATCGTAACGGTTCCCTGATAGGTGCCGGCGGTGAGATTGGTGGCATCAACCAGCACCATGGACGATGCCGGGATTAGCCCAGCCGCTGGAGATGCGCTGAGCCATTCCCCGCCACTGACGGTGGTCACGGCAGCTTGCCACGGATCCGCCGGCGTTCCGCCGATTTGGATCGATTGCGGAACGGGAGTACTTCCCTCGACCGCAGTGAAAGTGAAATTGCTGGGTGTTGTGGTGAAGCTCAATTTCGGGAAAATCACTTTACGAATCCGGGAGTTGTCGGTGTCTGCGATAAGCAGGTCGCCAGCCGCGTCGAAGGCAAGCTGTGAAGGAGCAATGAGTTGTGCCGACGTTGCGGGACCGCCGTCACCGATGCCCGCGGTTCCGCCGCCTGCGGCCGTCGAGATCACTCCCAGGGTGGAGACCTTCCGAACGCGATTACTGTCCGAGATGAAGAGATTGCCGGATGCATCCACCGCGACTCCAGCGACTAAGCGCAGCCCGGCCGAAGTCGCCGGGCCGCCGTCGCCGGAGGGTGCCAAAAGGGTGTTATTCTCGGCGACGGTCGAGATGATACCGTTAGTTGCGACTCTCCGTACATCATTGGCACCCTCCCCAATAAAAAGGTTTCCGAACGTGTCGAAGGCAAGGGCGAGCGGCTCATAGAGGCTCGCCGCAGTTGCGGGACCGCCATCGCCGGGAAACGCCGAGCTTCCGCCACCCGCAAAGGTCGTGATCATTCCGTCAATCGACACTTTCCGGACCACGTTATTTTGGTAATCGGCTATGTAGAGGTTTCCTGATGCATCGAAAGCCATTCCCCTGGGTTTTTTAAAAGTGGCGGCAGCCGCGGGACCGCCATCGCCGGAATACCCAAAATTCCCGTTGCCGGCAAACGTAGTGATGATGCCAGTCGCCGCGGCTACCATCCGGACGCGATTACTCTGGTCGGAGATGTAGAGATCTCCCGCGGCGCTTACAGCGACATTTTGAGGGCCTTCGAGCGAAGCGGCGGTGGCCGGGCCGCCATCGCCCGTCGAATTATAGAATCCGTTGCCCGCATAGGTGGAAATGATTCCCGCTGGCGACACCTTCCGGATTCGGTTCTCGAAGGAGTCCGCGATAAACACATTTCCAGAGGGATCAACGGCAACGCCATAGGGGCTGCCCAAATGTGCCGAGTTAGCGGCACCGCCGTCTCCGGTAAAGTAGTACATTCCGTTGCCCGCGACGGTCGTGATCACGCCTGCGGAAATCTTGCGGATTCGCTCGTTGCCGGCATCCGCGATAAACAGATCTGCCGCTGCATTCACGGAGACCCCGGCTGGCCCGTAAAGTAGCGCGGAAAGCGCGGGAGACCCGTCGCCGGAAAAACCTGTGATTCCGGCGGTGCCGGCGACGGTCGAAATCACGCCGTTTGGCGATACTCTCCGGATGACGGCGTTACCGGTCTCTGCGATGTACAAATTGCCGGGCCCGTCGAATGCCATTCCCGCTGGACCGCTGAGCAGCGCAGAGGTGGCCGCACCACCGTCCCCCGAATATCCGAACGTAGCGCCCCCGGCGAAGGTGGAAATGAAGCCGGTGCTTGCTGTGACCTTTCGAACCCGGCTGAATTCGTCACTGATGTAGAGGTTTCCGGATGCATCCACGGCAATTCCGGTTGGAGAAATAAGGGAGCTTGAGACTGCAAAACCTCCATCGGTGATGGGGGCCGAACTGCCGTTTCCAGCCACGGTTGTGATCAAGCCGCCGGGAGTAACCTTGCGTATTCGCGAGTTTCCGGTGTCGGCGATATAGAGATTGCCGGATGAGTCCAACGCCAGCCCACTGGGGTCGTTGAGTGATGCGGAGGTCGCCAAGCCGCCATCGCCGGAGAAGCCAAAGTTTCCGCGACCCGCGATGGTGCTGACAATCCCGTTGGTCAAGACCTTGCGGACTCGATTATTCGCGGAGTCGCTGATATAAATGTTCCCAGCAGAGTCCACCACAACGCCGGGCGATCCGACGCTTCCTCCGAGCGCGAATTGCGCGGAGGTCGCCGGGCCTCCATCACCGGAAAACCCCGAAGTTCCAGTGCCCGCGACAATGTGGAATCCTCCGGTCGGCGTGACCTGGATCACGATGGCATTGCCGTAATCCGCGGCATAATAGTTACCCTGAGCGTCCACTGCGCCCGAGGCAATTCTCCCGAGAGGAGCATTGCTAGCCGAGGTGAGATTGGTGGGAAAAACCCATGTGCTTCCGGCCAAGGTTTCGATGGTGGCTTGTCCATGAGCAAGGCTCGAGCCGGCAAACAACAGCAGCAGAGGAGCAAACGCATGTCGTCTCATCGGGACGCGCATAAAATATTATACACTTCCGATCCGTTGCGACCTCGGCTCCGGCCAACTGACGCAACAGCGGGGACACCACGAACGCAGAGCAGACCCCCCGCGGTAGAATCCGGAGGTAGAATGATCCGGAGGAGATCGTACACCGCGTGAAACTAAAATTGCCGGACGGCCCTCATGGGGCCTATTTATTCGACTGCGACGGCACGATCGTCGATTCCATGCCACTGCACTACCATGCTTGGAAAACGGCTCTTGCCGAATGGGATTGTGTATTTGAGGAGCAACTTTTCTATGCTTGGGGCGGACGGCCTGTCGCCGAGATCATTTCTTCGCTGAGCCAAATGTACGGACTGCGCATGCCGGTCGAGAGCGTATGCCGGCGAAAAGAAAACCTCTACCTGGAGCAACTCCCGCACCTTCAAGCGATCCCTGAGGTCGTAGAGCATATTGACAATCAGTATGGGCGGATCCCCTTCGCCGTGGTTTCCGGGAGCACGCGGGATTCGGTGAACGCGTCACTGATCACCGTCAAACTGCTCGATCGATTCAAGACCCTCGTCTGTGCGGGCGATTACAAGAACAGCAAGCCGGCCCCGGAGGCTTTTCTAGTCGCGGCCGCCAGGCTCGGAGTCGCGCCGGAAAGGTGTCTGGTTTTTGAAGATACCGATATGGGCATTCAGGCGGCGCAAGCCGCGGGGATGGCTTGGGTGAGAGTACCGCCCCCAAGATGAGCGAAACCAAGATGAGCGAAACCCAGGTGAGCGGCAACGGGGCACTTCCGCAAATCAACATGTCGAAGTTGACCGTTGGGGGCGGCGTCGGCGGAGCCATTTTCGCCATTGCTACCATGTCGATCTTCTTCGCCGGTATTCCGCTGGTGCGCGTAATGTTTCCGATAGCACTTGTTGTCGGAGCGGCCATCGCGATGGCCATCCATTTCCTGCATCACGAGACCCCCAGCACTTCCCGGATTCTGTCTGCCGTTAAGAAATAACCAAAGAATTCGTGGCCTGACTCGTCTAACCCTCTTGAGATGACATGGCTTCGAGCGCGTTCGGGGAAGTCGCCTCAAGATTGATTTGTTCTCCGGTGATGGGGTGGTGGAATTTCAGAAATTGGGCGTGCAGGAAATATCCTCCATCGCCGGGGAGGCCGGGGAGATTTTCAAGAGGTTGGCCGGTTAAGCCGTACAGAGGATCGCCTACCAGGGGATGGCCGATGGATGCCAGATGGATTCTGATTTGATGAGGGCGGCCCGAATTCAGGCTTACCTGAAATGTTGTGGTGTTAGTCGTGCGTGAGATCACCTTTGCCAATGACTTTGACGGTTTGCCACTTGGGTTGGCGGCCCAGACGGAACCGATGCGCGGGTGCGGTACGAGGCCGATGGGTGTGAGGATTTCGTAGACGTCGTGCTGGGCAATGTTTTGAGCCAGCGCCCGGTAGATTTTTTGAATTTTGGGTGTGTTCCAGTTTGCGAATAGAGTTGCGGCCGCCTGCGGTGTCTTGGCGAAGAGGACGATGCCGCTGGTGCCTCGGCCCAACCGGTGGACCGGGTTTGCGTTTGGCGTTTGCTTTTGCACCAAGCGCAGGAGAGTGTTTTCCATGAAGCCGCCGCCGGGGAGGGTGGGCAGCCCGCTGGGTTTGTTGACGGCCAGCAGATGGGGGTCTTCAAACAGGACTTCGAAGTGCTGAGGGGAGTCTGGTTCGATCCAGGGTGGACGGTTCCAGACCAGGGTTTGGCCTACAGTGACCGATTCGCATCCGGTGGCGGTAACGCCGTTGAGGGTGACTTCGCCGTTGTTCAGTTTTTGTTGCCAGGCTTGTGGGGTCGAGTGTTGGTAAAGGCTCGCCAAGTGGGAGAGCAGGGTTTGTCCATGGTATTTCCTGCTGATGATTGTGGTGTAGGCATAGCCCCGGTTTTGCATGTAGTTTGAGTATAAGCTATGGCATCTGCGGCGCGCCGGCCCCCAACGCTACTTCAAGAGGTACACGACCGTCGTCTCAGTGTCGGCCGGATCCGGCGTGGGATCTCCGTATATCTCCCACGAGTGTCCGGCGGACTCCCTCCGATTCGCCTCCATCCATTTTCCGATCGCGTCGTGCGCCTCGTTCATGCGATTGTACGGGCCGCGGTGGACGGCGACGGCCGCCTCGCCCCCTTGCGTTTGGGTCGCGTACACCTCGCCCGCGGTTTCAAATGTGCGGGTGACCTCTACGCCGAAGTCGCACAGTATCGGCGCGCCCGTTTGTGTCGGGTGGTGGTAGAGAAAAACGTTGTGGCCATCAGTCCGCAGGCCTGGCTGGCTGCGAATGAACTTCCAGACCTTGTCCAGCGCCGGCCCCCACGCCGAGCCAACCGCGCCCGGCGCGACCTCGCGCCGCACCGCGGCCAACTTGCGGGGGTGAACCGTCTGCAAATTGACGGAGACAGGCATTCCTCGATCTTAAACCAAGATCGCGATCGCGTGCCCGTTACCAAAAGGACGCTGCGATGTCAGCAACACGCGGCGAGTTCAGGCTGTTGTGGCGAATGGACGTTTCTTCGACCGAAAACAGCTCGACGAGATCACGCCGAGTGTCAAATCGGAGGGAAGCTGAACCGAATCCGAGCGGGTGGAGGCCCGGTCGCAGGGGGAGCCTTCGCCGTAGCCGCCGAACTGTACCGGATCAGGCTGTCCCGGCTTCTCCCGTGCTTTTCGACTCCTGCTTTTCCTGTCTATTGACTGGAGCCCGTAGGGCGCCACTTTTCCCCGCCGTCAGTGCTCTTAAACACGCCGCTGGGCGTTCCGACGTAGAGAATGGCCGATCCGGGAACGAGCGACAACGATCGAACTCCAAGATCCGGAAGGCCGGAGTTAATTGCTCTCCAATTGTGTCCGCCGTCCGTGCTCTTGAGGAGCCCGCCCACCTCGACTTCCGCGTAGATGATCTGCGGGTTCGCCGGGTCCAGCAACACGGTTTCCACGTGGACTCTTGGCAACGAAATTCCTGCATCCGTCCAGGTCTGCCCGCCGTCAACGCTCCTGGAAACGTCCGACGCCGACGCGGCGTACACAACTGCGGAATTGGCGTGATCGCGAACAATACTTACCGAATCGCGCCAAAGACGCGCGAAGGCGCCGGCGCTCTGAGTGTCCCGTTGCCAGGTCTTACCAGCATCGGTGCTCTTCAGATTTCCCGTTGTCGAATGGGCATAGAGAATTGAGGAATCGGCTGGATTCAGGAACAAGCCACAACCTCCTAGACGCGGAAATCCGAAACGAATCTCCGTCCAGTTCTCGCCGCCGTTCGTACTCTTGAACGCTTGTCCCTCGGAGGAAAACGTCGCATAGAGGACAGCGGGATGGAATCGGTCAATCAACACGCTGCAGACAGCCATGTCTTCCCGCCCCAAACGCATGCGCGACCAAGTTCTTCCCGCATTCGTAGACCGAAATGCTCCGTTGCGGGTTCCGACGTAAATCCTGGCGGCATCTGCGGGATCGACAGCAACAGAGTCCAAGAAGTTATCCTCGGGGAGACCTTCATTGGCGGGCGTCCATGTCTCCCCGGCGTCAGAGGACCTTGCGAGGCCGCCGCCAAAAAATGCCGCGTACAAGGTGCTCGGCTCCGATGGGGCAATCGCGATGGCCGAGATATTCGCGTTCGTAATGCCCGAATTCGCGTGGCGCCAGTTCTTGCCACCATCGTTGCTGGTAAGCACGCCGGCGCTGGTGGCAGCGTAGACGGCTGCCGGGCGTCTTGGGTCGACTCGAATGGCGTTGATCTGCGCATCGCCCGAGCGAGCCCGGATTTCGGTCCAACTGTCCCCGCTGTTGACACTCTTAAAGAGGCGGCCGTAAAAGCCGCCCGCGTATAGAACGGTCGAGTCTGCGGGATCGATGGCCAAGGTTATTGTGTAGCTGGCAGGAAGTGGCGAAGCGCCGCGGCGCCATGTCTTTCCCCCGTCTGCACTTCGCAGAACTTCGCCTGTCCGGAGTGCACACAGCACGGACGAGTCGGCCGGGTTGATCAGAACACTGCTGGCTTGCAGAGCACCTGGGAGAACTTTCCAATTACGTCCTCCGTCTACCGTCTTGAACAACCCCCGGTCCTCTTGCGCAACATAAACAGTGGCCGGATGACAAGGATCGATGGCCAATCCCACAAACCGGTTGCCTTGGCCTAGCCTCGGGTTTGATAGGACCACAGTCCAACTCTTCCCGCCATTCGTCGACTTGTAGATTCGATCAATCTCCCCTGCATAAACTATCTGCGTATCAGAGGGATGAATCGCGAGCATCATGATGACGGCCGTTCCGAGGCGTATGGAGATACCAAGACTGGACGATCTCCAGTTCGCTCCTGCGTCGCGGCTCTTGAACACGCCGCCCGCTGTTCCGGCATATATCGTGGATGCGTCCTGGGGATCAACCGCCAGCGAGTAGACCCTCTTGTTTCGTAGGCCTGTGCTGCTTGTGGTCCAGCTTGCGCCGGAATTAGCACTCTTGAAGACGCCGTTCCAATCGGTGCCGACGTAAATCGTGGAAGAGTCAGTAGGATCGAAGGCTATTGACGTAACCTCTCCGCCGGGAGGACCGCCGCCGACTGCCAACCCACCGACCTGGACTTGGGAAAACGCCGCAATGACGGTTATCGAGACGACAAACTCCAACCACCCTCCCACCCGCACGAACCCGCGCCGGGCTGGATTGCGCACCAGTTCCGAACATAGCATCGAATCAATGTTACTCCGTTTGTCGCCGCTCGTATTCCTTCTACTTCTCCTGCGGCGCGAACGTGGCCCAGCTTATGGAGCTAGGCTTCCGATAAGAAATTGATGATCTGCGTGGAGTCCTCGACCGTGGCGGACGAAATCGTCGGATCGCATCCGTTTTGCTGATACGTGTCGCTGAATGTCGGAGTGACAGTCGGCGTTTCGGACTCGTGCTTTCGCTCAGATTACTCCCGGATTACGCGCCATCCGGAAGTTGGGCTACGGAACCAGCACCACCGGCGCTTGCCAGAACGCTACCTTTTGCGTCGTTGGATCGATCACGCTCACCTGACAATCGTACTTCCCGGGGGGCAGCTTGTTTAGCGCGAACGCGAAGCGCAGCGGCAGCGCCTTTGACTTCATGTCCAGACCCTCGGTCACCGGGAGCGGGGGAGTCTCGAATGCCTTGACCTGCTTGCGATAGAAGGTCACATAGGCAACCAGCGGCTGGGTCTTTTCGGCGCCGCGCTCGTACGCCTGCAAGTAGACGTACATGTCGCGGCTGGCGCTGAAGACGCGCGTTACACTCGGGACCAGCTTTTGACCGTCCGCGTACAGCGGGTTCGCTTCCAGCGCTTGCTTGGTCTTGTCCTTCGCGTTGAATAGCGAGTCTTTCATCTCACTGCGCTGGCCGCTCAGAACCACCGAACTGATCGGGATATGTTTCTCTTCCTTATTCAGATTCGGTATCACGAACTTGTTGATATAAGTTCCGATGTGTCCGGTCTCGTCATCGCGGGCCAGCGTCTTGATGGTGTAGGTGCCGGGCAATAGCGTGAACCCGGTGTCATATTGAATGGGGCGCTTCGCCAATTGCGCGGCCGTCTCGCCACTCAACTTCATATCGACGATGTCACGCACGTTTTGGACGGTCATTCCGAACTCGTCCTTGATCTCCGTCATGAACGTGATCACCGTGTGCTCGGCCCCTCCGCGACGCGCTAGCGCCAACTCGCTGCCGGGCATCTTCACCGCGACAGGTACAAAGTACTCGGCGCGGTTCAACTGGAAGTAGTTCACTTCCATGTTCATGGTCAACTCGGTCATTGGATCGCCCAACATGAAGGCGTCCTCCAACTGACGCTCCTTGTCCGCGACGGTGAATTTTCCGAAGACCTTTCCGGCGTAGTAGCCGACGCGATAGTCGAGCTTCGCCGACTCGTCCTTTACCGTGATCTTGATGCGGCGGAACTTGCCGTCAAGCGTTTCGTCGGTGGTGTAATAGCTCACGATGTAGTAACTCGACATCGCCTTCTGCGCCTGCTGGATGCCCATGCCCAAGTCGTTGTTGTCGAGCAATGCCTTACCACCGGTATCGGAAGCCAGCGCATACATGGTGTCCTGCGACTTCTGGAAGTTGGTGGCATTGGCCAGTTGCGACGTTCCACTGTACATGCCGACGCCGCCCGAGTTTCCTTTGCTGGCGTCACCCAGCGGGGCCGAAGCCTCCAGACCGCGCGCGTCCACCGTGTAAATCGATACGTTGGCACGGATCGCCGCATTGGTGGTGCCGCGCATCTGGGCCTGATTGTCGATGCCGTTCAAGCGCAATCCGCTGGCGAAATAGATTAGCGCCTTCTTCTCGGCGAGCGTGCCCAGCATCTTCACCGCGGTCTCCAGCGCGGCTAATTGACGGTCGGTGGTGAAGATGTTGAACTCGCCGTCGTCTTGTCCGAAGGCGGTGCCAGTGTCTGCGTCACTGTCATCTCCGAACGCTCCATCGGCGCCAACCGCATCGCCGACGATCAGCTTGAGCAGCGCGGCGTCGAGGGAATCCTTGTCGGTGGTGAAATCCTGAACAACCTTGACGGCAGCGCCTTCAAACTGCAAGACGGCCATCACGTCCGGGCCGGACATTTTTTCATGGATGAACTTGCGGGCCGCGGAAAGCGCGCGCGCCTGATCCTGCGGCGGCATCGCGGTCATGTCAAAGTAGAGCGCCATCAAACGGCGGTCGCGATACTTCATAGTGCCGGTCGGTTCGGGCGCGATCTGGTGGCGCGTCATCGGGTCGACATTCACCGGGACTTCCGGACGATCCACGACCGTGGTGTCAGGCGTGTCGTCGACCTTCTCGAATTCGACGTAGCTGACCGTTTGCGGCTTGCCGTTTTCGCTGACCACAAAGTCCTTCGAGGTCAAACCGAGAATCGGATTACCGGCCTTGTCCTTGACCGTGACAATCTCCACGACCAGTTGGCGAGTGGTCTTGAAGGTGGTAACACCAGCGGGCGCCGGCGCCTGTGTCTGCTGACCCAGCGCGATAACCGCAACGAGCGTGAATACTGTGAAAGTTCGCATATGTTAGAACCTCAAACGGTAACTGATGGTAAGACGGCGCATAGTGTTGGCGTTGGCAGGCAGTCCGAATTGCGAGCTGCTAAAGTTGGCTACGTAACTGGTGAACACCACATGGTTCAATACGTTCGCTCCGTCAATGCGCAGGTCGCCGTTCAGGCGATCGGTCAGCCGGAAGGTACGCTGCATGGATGCACCTAGTGTGAATGTATCAGGTCCGGTAAGCGAATTACGTCCCGCGTTTCCCCATTGGCCGTTGGGAGGCGCTATGTAAGCGTTCTTGTTGAAGAACGATCCCGCGGGAGCATTGTACACGTCGGCTCCCGTGTATTCGGGCCGTAGGCTGCCGCCGAATCCGGTACCTTGCACGGTCCCGGCGATGGTGGGCGTTTCCGGCAAGCCGCTGCCCGCGTTGAGGGTCGTGACGATGGTCCAGTCTTTGATAAAACGGCCTTTCCATCCGTCCAGCATCGTGCCGCCGGTGATTCCTACACCGGTGCTGTACTGCATGCTGAAAACGGCCAGATGGCGTTGATCGAACGGGGAAAGTCCGCGCTCGCCGGATAGATCGAGCCAGTTTTGCGCGACCACCGCCGAGCCCTGTCCGCGACCGCCGAGCGAAGCGTCATCGATGGACTTGGAGTAAGTGTAATCCAGGCTGGCGGTGAACCCGCTGTGTAACCGGCGTCGCAATTGCAGTTGTCCCGACTCGCGAGTGGAATTACCATTCGAGGTTTCGTAGACGTATCCGGAGAGACAGGCGGCGCAGGGAACGGTCGCGCCCACCGGATACGTGTTGGGATAAAACTGCTGAATTTGTCTGGTTCCCTTGATTCCCAGATATGTCGCGGTCATGACCAGCGACCCAGGTAGATCGCGTTGAATCACGAGGTTCCAGCTCTGCGCGTAGCCGATGCGGAAGTTCGGGTCGATGCCGAAGGTGTTGGTAAAGGTGTTGGGCGGCGCCACGAATCCACGCGCCAAGGTCAGTGGAGTGGCGGCTGTGTTCGCGACCGTCAAACTCGTCGAAAGCGGCGATTGCTGCGCCATCTGTTGGGCGATTGCCTGGTACACCGAGGTGTTGTAGTTGACGCCGTATCCAGCGCGAATCACCATCGACGAAGCGGGGAAGGGCCGCCAGGCTAAGGACACGCGCGGCTCTAAGCCGCCGCGGTCCGGGTGAACCAAGCCGTTGCCCACCACCGGTGTCGCCGAGGCGTAGCCGGGAGTGACCGCGAGGTTGACCAAGCGTCCATATAACTCTGAAATCGGCGAGCTGTAGTCCCAACGCAGGCCCAGGTTGAGGGTGAGTCCGGGGCTCACCTTCCAATCATCTTGCACGAAGGCGTCCCAAATATTTTCGCGCTGATACTTGTCCGCGTTACCGAAAGCGATCGAGGCCCGGTCGGGCGTGCCCAGCAGGAAGTCGGCGAAATCACTGCCGGTGGTCTGCACGGGAACTCCGCCGACGATTTGTTGGGTATCCACGCCGGTAAAGCTGAATACGCCGCGCGGATTTTGCTGTCCCAGGTAGTTGTACTCCTGCCGCTTGTAGTCCATCCCAAAGCGGATGTTGTGCGGGCTGCGATTCCAGAAGGTGGCGAAGGTCAGCGCGCCTTGCTGCGTGCGATTCAGAGTGTAGTTTCCATCGGTCAGGGATTGAATGCCGCTGCCAAATGCCAGTGTGGGCGGCCCGAAATTCAGCGCGTCCTGATCGTTGCCGGTGATTCCCGCCGCACCGGAAACGTTCTGCTTGTTGGCGAAGAAGGGCGTCACGCGCACCGACTGATGACTGAACGCCACGGTAAAGGTCGAGAACACGCGCGAACTGAAGCGGCGCGACCACGTGGCGTTGGTGTTGAAGCCCAGGACGTCGGTGGTGTCCAGGAAGCCCAGGATGTTGTCGTTGTCCTGCCGCACGCTGGTCATCGCGAACAGGCCGTTGACCTGATTCTTGTTGTTGATGGTCTGGTTGACGCGCACGTTCAAGTTGTCGACATGCGTCGCGCCGACCAGCGGAACTTGGTAATTGTAGATTGGGTTGGAAGAGGAGTTCGGCAGCGGATAGTAGGGCAACAGTGCTAGAGCCTGAGAGCTGAAACGGGTGGTAGGAATCTTGTTGTTGGGAAACTGCAGTCCAGTGGTTGGATCGAAAATCGGTTGAAGGGCCGTGAAGTCGCCGCCGCGGAGCGCCGCGGTGGGCACGTTGGTGGGCTGTGTGGTCGCGGTGCGGTTGTGAACCCAGGTATAGTTGACGGTCACAATGGGACCTTGCCGCAGCCACTTCCAGCGTTGCACGCGCATAGGCCCGCCGAAATTTGCGTTGCCTTGCAGGTGCGTATTCCCGGGCTTGGGCGTGTTTGCGCCGTTGACGGAAAACGAATTCGCATCCCATATCGAGTCGTCGAGGACTATTTGGATGTTGCCGTTGTACATCGACCGTCCTCCGCGCCGGTTGTTGCCAAACGCCGCCGATTGCGCGAAGGGCGATGCCGCGCCGTTATTCACACTACCGTTGACAAGGAACCCTTCCGCGGCAGTTTGATTTGCGTTGCCTTCCTGTGCTGGGGCCGGTTCGTCAGGTGGTTTCGGGGCGTCCGCGTTGGACGCGGTCAAGTCGGCGCGCTGGAAGCCTTTGGAATTTGGCTTTGCCGTGGGTGCTGTGGCGGCTGCCGCTTTGGGAGCTGTTCCCGCGGGTGGAATTGCGCCAGGTGCGGTTGCGCCAGTCGCGGCCGCCGTGGCCGATTCCGCCGATACTGCTGTCGCAGTCGATGGAGTTACCGGCGCGGTCGGAGGCGGAGGAGGAGGCGCAGCGGCGGCGACGTTCTTGATCTCGTCGAGCGGAAGCATCTTCAACTCCCACGTCGGGTTGAAGGGCACATTGGCGACGATCGTGATGTCTTGTTTGATCGTGGCGAAGCAGAGCATCTCGATGGTGATCGTCCATTTTCCGTCGGGCAGGTCTTTGAAGGTATAGATGCCGCGCGCGTCGGTGACGGCGTACAGTTTCTTGTCGTCTTGCGTAGCGGTGACCGAGACGCCCGGCACACCCTGGTCGGCGAATTTGACGATGCCGCGTTGCTCCGCTGCCCACAGGCTGCTGAAGTTGCTGGCCGCGAGTAGAATCACTATGAGAACTAGCTTACACTTCATCTATCTATGCTCCTCAATTCGCGGCCGGCGTCTTTTCCGCGTGGTCGATCACCAGAACTTCGAACGGCGTTTTCTGCGCTTCCAACTTGAGTCCAAGCTGCTCTTGCAACTGCGTGAAGATTGCGGTTCCTTCCCGCCAAGCCCCAATCGACTTCTTCATATCTGCGGGACTCATCGAGGATGGATCCTCGAACATCGTCAAGCTGATGTCGTAGACCCCCTTGATCCCGGTCTTGTCCACCACGCCGCGGTTGATGGCCGCGTGATGCGACAGGTAATCCGCAAACTCCGCCAACGTCGTTACCGGAAAAGACATGGAGCCGGTCTTGAAATTAAGCTTGGCTGGGGCCGGAGCGGATCCTGCTTCCGCGGGCTTCAACTTGGGACCGTTCTTACCCACCACCAATGCGTAAACCGGGAGTTCCTTGTTTTCGCGATGCAACGTCAACTTGAAACGCTCGGCGAGGAGCGCCTGCAGCATCAGCCGAACTTGGCCATCCGTTACCGGTTGGCCGGCAGATCCGCCGGCCTTGGCGCTGATGTCATACAACTGAGAGTCCGACTCGATCCAACTTGGTCCCGTCACCTGGTAGCCCTTTACCTGATACGCGGCCAGTATGCAGTCTTTTAGGGTGACGCTATTATAGCTGATTCCGGCGGCATTCAGCGTCATCGAACGGTTGGCCGCGGGAGGCTTGAAGGAACCGTTGTCGCTCGGGATGGCTTTGATCGATGCAACTTCGAACTCCAGGCGCGCCGGGGCAGCCTGAGTCAAATTCGAGAGCAATGTGAGCAGCATTACTAACGTCATTGGTTCGAAATCCTCCACCCTCTTAACGACACCGCGGATGGATAGGTGACAGGCTTCACAATACTTAATTCTCCGTAGGAACTTTCTCTACATGGTCTACTACGACGATCTCCACCGGAAGTTTCTGGGCCACCAGTTTTAGTCCCATTTGTTCCTGCAGAGCGGTGAAGAGGGACGGCCCTGAGTCGCCTTCGGCGGCGTTGGCGTCAGGCGTGAAGTGTAGTGCGAAATCGAATGATCCTGTAGTCTCAGTCTTGTCCACCACCAGCGCGTATGCCGCCATGGTTTTCGATTCGCGATGAATCGTAAGCTTGAAACGTTCGGCGAGCAAGGACTGCAGCATTGGTCCCAATTGGTCCTTTGGAGCGTCGGCGGGCGGCTTCGCCATGATGTCGAACTTCTCGCTGGCCATCCAGGGCGGACCGGAGACTCCGAAGTCCTGGATCTCGTAAGCCATCTCGATGACTTCCCGCAGGCTGACGTTTTGCAGCAGGATCTCACCACTGTGCCGGCTCACGTGCGAACTGCTGCCACCCGAGATGTTGGGCCGGATCGATGCCACGTCAAACGAAGGTAAGGTCGTTTGCGCCAGGGCTCCTGTCGACGCCAGCAGAACCATGATCGTAATCGTTCGAAGCATTTCCCGTTTCCCCTCCTGTCTTAGACGCCGATACCCTCTTTTTTGCAACGCTTTTTCTTCAGTTTTCCGTAGGAACTTTCTCCGCATGGTCGACTACGACGATCTCCACCGGAAGCTTCTGGGCCACCAGTTTCAACCCCAACTGTTCCTGGATCGCGGTGAAGATCGTGGGTCCCTCGGACGTGCTCGCTCCCGTAGCCGAGGGCGAGTTGTCGTCCAACGTCCATTCCAGCTTCATGTCGAAGACGCCTTTGACCTCGGTCTTGTCCACTACAGGGCGGTCCAACCGGGTGCTCAGGAATGTCGCAAACTCACCCATGGTGATTTTGGTCGCGACAAAAGTACCCTTCCCAGCATTGCTGTTGCTGTTGGAGTTGCTATATCCCGGCTCCGCCGCCTTGACCTTCAGTCCTCCTTTTCCCACCACCAACTCATAGGCTGACATGGTCTTGGTTTCACGACGGATCACCAATTTGAACCGATCCGCGAGCAACGATTGCATCAACACGTTCATTTCCTCTCGAGCAACAGGGGCGGGAGGCTTGGCGATGATGTCGAATCTTGTGGTGTCCATCCAATCCGGGCATGAGATGGAGAAGTCCTTCACGTCGTAGGCCCTTTCCACCAGCCGCTTCAGGCTGTAATTTTCCAAGATGATCTCGCCGCCGGGCCGGCTGTGCGAAGACGAACCACGACCGCCGCTGTTGTTGGGTTTGATGGAGGCTACTTCAAACGCCGTCGGCACGCGCTTGACTGCAACTTCCATGGTTTGGTTGCCGGTCTTCATCTGGCCCTTGATCTCGTCACCGCTGACTCGCAGGTCGAAATCAAACTCGCCGACCTTAAAGAGAAGGTGATCGCCGTCGATAGTTCCTGTGAACGGGTATTGCTCTTTCGCGTCTGGCCCACCCTTGCCGCTGATCTTCGTCCCATCCTGCTGGAAGGTGATGGCGAACGCGGGACCCCACCAGGCGCCCGTTACGTCTGGGTTCGACATGCTCGGAGCCGCGAAGACCACCAGCGCTAACGCTAGTAAAGTTTGCATACCAGTTAAAACGAGCCCCGCGGCAAAACGTTAGGTCTTAATTTTCCGTGGGGACCTTTTCCAAATGGTCGACGATCACGATTTCCACCGGAATCTTCTGGCCCTGCAGCCTCAGTCCCAACTGTTCTTGCAACGCGGTATAGATCGTTGGCCCAGACGGATCGGACGCACCGCCTCCGATGCCCTCGTGGGCCTCCCCTCCAACTCCGCCCCCTGGGCCGCCGCGTCCTTCCGGTGTCCAAGTCAACTTGATGTCGAAGAGGCCTTTGACCTCCGTCAAATCCGCCACCGGCTGGCCGATCTGGCCGGCCAGAAAAGCCGCGAACGACTTCAAGTCCAATTGCTGACCTTCGAAGTTGCCGCCGCCCATTTGCATTCGCCGGCCGCCGGCCGGTCCCTGGTCGGTGACCGGCGGGACTTCCTTGATCTTCAGGCCGCCCTTGGCGACCAGCAGGGCAAAGCCGGACATCGTCTTTGTCTCGCGATGAATCGCAAGCTTGAAGCGCTCGGCTAGTAGCGCCTGCAACATCGGCTTGATCTGATCGCGAGCCGTGCCGGCCGGCGGCTTGGCGTTGATGTCGAAACTGATCGAGTTCATCCAATCCGGGCCGGTAGGGAGTATCCCTTAACGTCATAGGCGAACTGGATGATGTTGCTCAGCGAAAAGTTCGACATGATGATCTCACCACCCTGGCCCATGCGGAGTCCGGCGCGGCCATCGTTAGTGGTGTTCGCTTTGATCGACGCCACTTCGAAAGCGGGCGCGGCTGGCTTGTCTTGGCCGAGGGCCAAGCACGAGAGGAAGACACTTACTGCTAGGACATTCTTCATAGTTAGTTTTTTGTAGCTTTCTCGGCGCGATCGATGATCAGAACTTCGACCGGACCCTTCTTCGATTCCAATTTCAACCCAGCTTGCTCCTGCAACGCTGTAAAGATCGACGGACCGTTCGAGTCAGGCGTTGGGGCATCCGGACTTTCCTGGCCGGGGCGCTGGCCTTCATCCGGTGTCCAGGAAAGCTTCACGTCGAAGACGCCTTTGAGACCGGTCTTGTCGAGCACGGTGCGATTGACGAAGAGTGACATCGTGTCGGCCAACTGCTGCATGGTGACTCTTTCGCCGAAGACCTCGCGCCGGTTCCGGATCGAGAATCCACCGCAAGGATGCTCCCGGGTCTGGTCCTTTACCTCGGGACAGGTGCCCGCCTCTGACGCATGGATCTTGGGTCCATTCTTACCCAACACGAGGTCATACATCGGCAGTGTTCGCGACTCGCGGCGGATCGTCAGATGAAAGCGATCCGCCAGCACCTCTTGAAGCATCTTATAAACTTCTTGCTTGCTGGTTTCCGTTGCCGCCTTGGCCGTGACGTCGTACCGAGCGGAGTCGAGCCAGTTTGGACCTCCGACGAGTTGGAATTCCTGGATCTGATAGGCATCGAGGATCAGTTGTTTCAGCGTGACGTTCTTTGCCGTCAGAAAGCCGTGCGCGGGCTGGGGATTCGAATAGCCGCGCTGCCCTGGAGGGCTGGGCTTGACCGAGGCGGCCTCGAAGCTCTGGGCCGCGGCCAGGCTTGAGGCGGCGATCATCAGTAAGGCTATCTTTCGCATGTCCTGTCTGACGGTTGACGGTCTACAACGTACCCACCGGTCTGGACAAATTGCGATCAATTCTCCGACGGCCGATCCAGCCGGTCGATCACGAAAGTCTCCACCTTGGCTTTGCGCGACTCCAGCTTGAGTCCGAACGTTTGCTTAAGGACAGTAGGGAGATCGGGGTTCGACGGATCGGGTGCGGCCTCACGGCCTTCGAGCACTCCTGGCCCGGGTGGCTGGAGAGGATTCGACCAGGCTGGGACGGTGATGTCGAAGTTGCCGGCGATTCCCGTCATGTCCTTCACGACGCGATCCGAGAATATGGTGAGAATCTCGGCGAGATCCTCCATCGAGACGGTCTGGCCGCTCACACCGTTGGCCCGTCCGCCGTGAAAACCGTGACAGGCAAAGTCTCCCGAACAGTCGCGTTCTGGAGCCTTAGTGAGTCTTGAACCGTTCTTGTCAACAAGCAGAGCAAAGATGGAAACCTCTTTCATCTCGGGATGAACTTTCAAATGGAAGCGATCCTCCAACATTGCCCGCACCATCAACCGAAATGCCTTGTTGCGCGCTTCGTCTGACATTTTCGGTTGGATGACGCCGTCCTCAGCCTTGGCTTCGATGTTGTAACGCTGCTCGTCCATCCACTTCTCTCCGCCCGAAACGTAATCCTTGTTTCCTGGAAGGTCGTAGGCCATCTCGACGAGTTGTCTCGCGGTTACGTTCCACGATTGAAAATGTCCACTGGGATTGAACTGGGTACCCATTCGAAAAGGACGCCCATCGTTGCTGGGCTTGATCGATGCCACCTGGAAGACCGGACGCCCGCTCGTCGACTGCGCTACGCCAATCGCAACCGGCACGGCTAAGGCCACGCAGGCGGCCGCAGCCAGCGCCATTTTTTGCAAAGGCGAAAGCCTCAAGGCGACGCGCGACGTCATGATTTCGGCAATGCGCTTCTTGAGATCCGCGCCCGTGACGCCCGACGCGCATGCGAGCGGTGATTCCAGATAAAACTGGCAGACGTTCAGGATTCCCGCAGCGTACTCCTGAGGCTCGCTGCCAAGGCGCAACACTTCTTCGTCGCAAGCGCGTTCGCGCTCGGCGATCAATCGCGATCCCAGCCACCAGACCATCGGATGGAACCAGAAGATCGCTTCGACCACCATGTGCATCGCGGCCGCCAGATTGTCGCGCCGCCGGACGTGGCACAGTTCGTGCGCAATCACGGCCTTGAGTTGCGGAGGTGTCAAGCGTCCGGCAATGCCCGCGGGAAGCAGCAGGACGGGCCGGAAGAATCCGAAGACTCCCGGTTCGATGAGCGCGTCAGTGGACCTGGCTTCGATACCGATCTGATGGGGCAATGGCGACCCTGCGCGAACGATTGCGCGAAGACGGCTCCAGCGTTGCCACCACATGAAGGTTACGCCTAACGCGCCGCACAGCCAAATCGTCAAGACGACGGCCGGACCGGCCATGGTCTCGGCCATAGTCTTGGTTCCCGAAATCCTGCGAACAGGGACGCGGAATCCAGTCGATTGGGCGAAGGGTTGGCTGATGTCGGAAACCGCGATGGCGAGTTGCGGCGTGTGGGCGGGCGCCACGCGAAACTCCATCTGGCTACCGAGCGCGATGAGCGCGGCCACCGGAATCAGGAACTTGAGCGATGCGGCGAACCAAAGCCAGTAGCGCGCCTGCGCGCTATTCTTCCGCAATGCCAGCGTCAGGAGCCCGGCCAGAGCGGCGAACGC
>Ga0207147_1016_pt2 | contig 21944 bp, 7 predicted proteins | sample Alteio_BWMinHeat_33_FD_153551 | JGI IMG/M metagenome (GOLD analysis project Ga0207147, IMG submission 153551) | Enriched cells from forest soil in Barre Woods Harvard Forest LTER site, Petersham, Massachusetts, United States -... | ecosystem: Environmental > Terrestrial > Soil > Temperate forest >... | reverse complement strand
GGAATTTCCCCTCCGTCTGGCCATTGGAAAAAGATTATCACGCACTTATGATGAAATTTATATTTCAGCCTAATGCAGCAAGTAAAGTGGCATGGGATCAAATCGAAATCGCTAACGTAGAAAAATCAAATCCCTTTGAAGATGATCTTAATGAAGGCATATTGTTTGAAGCTGAACACGCATATGTAGGTCAATTAAGTGAATTTGAAAGTAAAGAGAAAATGGACCAAACAAGTTCTGCTTCTGTCGTAAAAAATACGGCAGAAAAAATTAAAATGCTGGCTCGTATAATCGCTGGTGATTTGCTAATCAATATCTCTTCTCTAAATTTCCTTTCAGGCTGTGGAACAGCTGCGTTTACTTTGGATGGTGCTGTACATAAACCAGCTATAGTTAAATACGTAGTTCGAGCCGATTCCAAAGTTGAATTAAGCTTTATACCGCCAGAGGGTTCTAAATTTGATGTTTTGCCATGCGTACTGGACAGCCGCGGTGTAAGCAAAATTTCTATTGGAGCACTCATTCCCAAAATGCGGTTTTTACACCCACGCGGCCCTGAAAATGCCAGAGGTCCTGTTTTGGAAGATGAAAATGGACAAATTCTACCAGTCAGACGTTTGAGGCCAATAAGCATGTTGACACCGATCAGCCATCCTATTTATCAGCTCCTTAAAATCCTTAAAGAAGTCAATTCGGATACTTTTAATCCAGTAGCACGGAAGATTGTTAAAGATTATTATATTACAGATGATTTGTTTCAAACTTCGGCTGCCGCCTATGGAGCTTTCGAGAACTAAAATTTAGCATTTTCCTAATCTTAATCTTAATCTTAATCTTAATCTTAATCCATCGAGACCGAAATCAAGATCAAGATCAAGATTAAGATTAAGATTAAGATCAAGATTAAGATTAAGATCAAGATTAAGATCAAGAGGGGGATTTGTGAATGCGACCCTCCTGTTTAGTGTATTGACATTTCTTGGATAGTGCAGTAAAGTGGTTTCATATCCGAGGGCCTTCGATGAGCAATTCCAATTTACCTTACAAACGCGTTTTATTGAAAATTTCGGGAGAAGCATTCATTGGACAAAATGGCTTCGGCTTAGCTACAAATAGCTGTCTGGCATTAGCCAATGCTTTAAAAGAAATGCACCTCGCCGGCCTCGAGGTCGCTCTGGTCATCGGCGGAGGCAACATTTTCCGCGGCATCAACCTAAAAGATCTCGGCATGGCAAGGACTCCGGCCGATCAGATCGGCATGCTGGCAACTTTGATCAATGGCATTGCCCTTCAAGAAGCTCTCGTCAGCCAGTATTGCAAAGTGAAGCTGATGAGCGCACTGGACTGCCCCAAAGTTGCCGAATCCTACAATTGGGGCAAGGCTATGGAATCTCTGGCTGCCGGCCAAATCGTCATTTTTGTCGGCGGCACTGGAAATCCCTATTTTACCACCGACACCGCCGCCGCCCTGCGCGCCTGCGAGATCGAAGCGGACATCCTTCTTAAAGCCACCAAAGTCGACGGCATCTACAATAAAGATCCGCTTAAATATCCTGATGCAAAAAAATATGACACTATTGAATATTCTAAAATTTTGAATGATAAGTTAGAGGTCATGGACTCCACTTCGATCGCTCTTTGCCGAAATAATCAAATACCTATTCTTGTCTTCAACATGCAAAAACTCTACAATCACCAAATCAGCCTCGTGTTAGCCGAACATCAGGGTACATTAGTCACTGGGGCATAAATCAAATAAGGAGTCTTATGGACATTCTAGCACAAACAAAAGCGAAAATGATGGCGGCCATCGACCACTTAAAAGAAGATCTAAAGGCGATCCGCACCGGCAGGGCCAATCCTTCTATGCTCGACGGTGTCATGGTGGAAGCCTATGGCTCGCAAGTGCGATTAAAAGACATAGCCTCCGTTTCCGCACCTGAACCAAGGCAGTTATTAATCACTCCCTTCGACCAGAACACCAAAGGATCCATAGGCAAAGGCATCGAAAAAGCCAACTTGGGCGTCATGCCGATCATCGACGGCAACGTCGTTCGCCTGAAGATCCCTCCGATGGATGACAGCGTAAGAAAAGAAATGATCAAGCTTTGCCACGAAAAACGGGAAAAAGCTAAGGTCACCATCCGCAATATCCGCCGCGATGGCAATGAAGGCGCCCGCAAGCAAAAAGCCGATGGCATCATCCCCGAAGATCAGCTCAAGCGCCTCGAAAAACAAATTCAAGAGCTCACTGACAAATTCTGCAAAGAAGCCGACGACCTCTCCGAAAAGAAAGAGAAAGAGGTGTCGGTTATTTAGAACAAAAGGACAAAGGACCTAAACGACGGAACGACCTAAGGGACATAAAGGACCTAAATGACATAAAAGACGAAAAGACAAAAAATACGAAAATTGAATTGGTACATGAATTTCCTAAATCCCTTAGCATCTAAGTCATTTTACTTCGCAATAAATCTTAAGTCCTTTTTGTCGTTTATGTCCTTTATGTCGTTTAGGTCGTTCTGTCGTTTAGGTCCTTGGTCCTTAATTTTTCTCTGTGTCCTCTGTGGTTATTCACACGCTAACTTCAATATCTTGAGGCTTCAACGTCTTTTTTCTTTTTTTTCTGTTTGCAAAAAAAAGCCCAAATCTGTAAATTGAAGCATCTTTCAATTTGGCGAATGCGTCCGGTAGGTCGCAAGCTATTGAAGCAATCTTGGCCCCATCGTCTAGCCTGGTCCAGGACACCGGATTTTCATTCCGATAACAGGGGTTCGAATCCCCTTGGGGTCATCATTAGTGCTTGCAAGACTTGTGGTTAGCAAGTATTGTTAGCATTGTCCAGGAGTCCTTAGCTCAGCTGGATAGAGCACCTCACTTTTAATGAGGGGGTCGATGGTTCGAATCCATCAGGACTCAACATTTAATTGTTGATAAACATATTAGGGGAATATGGCCAAAGAAAAAGATGATAAAAAGAAAGCAGCGAAGGAGAGACGTCCTACTGCATTAAAAAGAGACGATCAAAACGAAAAAGCACGCCTCCGCAACCGCTCTTTTAAATCGAGTGTCAGGACTTCCATCCGCCACCTCGAGGAAGCTATCGAAAAAGGCGATAAGGTACTTGCAAAAGAACGCCTTGATATCACCTATAGCTTAATGGATAAAGGCGTTAAACGCGGCGTCTTCAAACGCAACACAGCTAGCCGAACCAAATCACGCTTGGCAGCCCGCGTTGCGAAATAAGTAATTGTTGTGCCGGCTGCTGCCGGCCCAAAGAAAACGTTATTTATATATAAATGACGTTTTTTTTTGTTTCGAATTAAAAATTTTTCTTGGGAGAATGCCAATGGCCATCATCCGTTTCCTAACATGTTTCGTTCTCGTCTTTTTCCAATATACAACAGCTGCTGAAGAAATCAAGCCCGATGCCTCGATTTCAATCCCTATGCGCGACGGAGCTTCGCTTCCTGCCGACGTCTATCTACCATCTCCAGATGCCAAAAATCTGCCATGCATTTTGATCCGCAGCCCAGCCGGCAGACAGGCCAATTCAGCTAAAATCTACATACCATTGGCGAAAGAGGGCTATGTGGTCATTATTCAAGATACCCGCAGCGTCCTTGACACCGAAGGCAAAACGCTGCCTTATTGGAGCGATGGGTGGGGCCAGCTTCAAGATGGATATGACACTGTCGAATGGTTGGCAAAGAATCCTTACACCAACGGCAAGATCGGCACAGCCGGCTTCTCAGCCTTGGGCATCACTCAATTGCTGTTGGCCCCAACTGCGCCAGAAGCTCTTAAGTGTCAGCATATCGGCGTGGCCGCTTCGAGCCTCTATCATCACGCCATTTTCCCAGGCGGCCAGCTTTTAAAGAACCAGGTGGAAGGATGGCTGGGACTCTATGCTAAAGATCCTTCCGTGAAAAATTTTGTCAGCGCCCAAGCCACCAACATGGACTTCTGGAATGGTTTTAATTCAAACATAGTCGCCGATAAAGTCAAAGTGCCTGCACTGCATTATGGCGGCTGGTATGATACCTTCTTACAAGGGACTATCGATTCCTATATCGCCCGCAATGAGAACGGCGGACCAGGCGCAAAAGGCCAGCAAAAGCTTTTGATCGGCCCCTGGACACATCATTGGCCAGCTCTTACAAAACTTGGAGACTTCGAAGTTCCGGCCGCTGGCAAGACTCCGCCCATCGATGGAACAGCTCAATATTGGTTTGATTATTACCTGAAAGGCATCCACAATGGCCTCGACAAAATGCCGGCAGTGACATATTACGTCATGGGGCCTTTCGACGGAACGCAATCAAGCGGCAACGTATGGCGCCATGCCGATAAATGGCCTGTGCCAGCTCTTAACACAACATTCTATTTAACTGATGATCACAAGCTGGCCGAAAAAAAACCTGCAAAACAGGCATCGCTTTCATATCAGCATGACCATGAAAATCCTGTTGCCACGCAAGGCGGACGCAACCTTTTTATCGAATCCGGTCCAAAGGATCAGAGGCAGATTGAAGAGCGCAAAGACGTTCTGGTGTTTACTTCAACGCCAATGACAGAAGACACTGAGATCACTGGCCGAATCCTTAGCAAGATTTTTGTCACCGCCGACCATGCCCATTGCGACGTTGTGATGCGCCTCACCGATGTCTACCCGGACGGCCGCAGCATTCTGATCGCCGATGGCCTGGCCCATGTCTGTGAGACTAAACCTTCTCCGGACGAGGCCAATCCTACCCCAGAAACGAAGCCTAAAGAGGTTCTTGTAGACCTTTGGTCGACAAGTATTGTGATCGCTAAAGGACACAGCATCCGCATTTCAATAAGCGGTTCTAACTACCCGCGCTTTGAAAAAGTCGATATGGCAGGAAAAGATCCGGCGAAAATCAATGCAAAGATCTTTATAGGCAGCGAAACGCCATCTGAAATCACATTGCCTATCGTCCGCAAGGGCGACAAGTGGCTGGCCAAACAGGCGGCGCTATGAAGGTTGTCATCCTGGCTGCCGGCTTTGGCTCGCGCTTTGGAGACCGCAACCTTCCTAAACCTCTCACTGAATTAAGCAACAGCCGATCGATCCTGGAACTCCAGATCGATCGCCTTTCTACTGTTTTTTCCTTTGACGACATCATTTTAGTTGTGGGATACCATAAAGAAGAGATCATTGACCGTTTTCCAGATTTTCTTTTTGTGTATAATAACAATTTTGCCAATGAGAATACTTCGAAGAGCTTGCTAAGGGCTGTAAACAAGATTGACGATGATTTGTTGTGGTTAAATGGAGATGTAGTTTTTCATCCGAATGTCCTTAAGGCTATTTTAGAGGCCCAAAGTTCAGCTATGATCGTCAACAAAGGACCTGTTGGAGATGAAGAAGTCAAATATCGCACCAAGAATGGCGGCAGGATCATTGAAGTCTCAAAGAAAGTAGAAAAGCCTGAGGGTGAGGCCCTGGGGATAAATCTTTGCCTAAAAAAAGATCTGCCGCTATTCAGGAAAAAATTGCAGCTTTGCAAGCCCCAGGATTATTTTGAGAGGGCGTTAGAAATGGCGATTTATGACGGCATGGATGTGCAAAGCGTGGTTGTAGAGGACTCGCAATGCGTCGAAATCGATTTTGAAGAAGATTTGACCAAAGCTAATAAGCTTCTTGCTTCGTGGTGAAGATTGTGAAGATTGAGGGAATTCAGAATCCAGAATCCAGAATTCAGAATATAGTGATCAACCACGTGCCCGTGTGGTGCCCATGCCGAGTCCCTAGTTCGTGAGCCGCGAAGAGCTTAGGGAAAAATTACAAAGCGGTGCAAAGCACCGCACTCCAAAGATCAATTCGCTTCGCTCATTGATCGATGCAAACATTTGGTTATTAACGAGCTGCGAGCGAAGCGAAGACAGCTCTTTGGAGTGCGGTGCTCCGCACCGCTTTGTTTTTTTACAAGTAGTTTAATTTTTTCCTGAGCTCTCTCGCGGCTGACGAACTAGGGACTAGAGCAAGGGCACAGGTATGTGTTTTAACAACTTATTCTGGATTCTGGATTCCTGCGTTAATAGAACAAAAGGAAATTCTGAATTCTGGATTCTGAATTCTGGATTCCCTCGCTAATTAAACAAAAGGAAGAACAATGATAGGAAGTATGGAACTATTGGTCATTATGGGCCTGGTGTTGATCCTTTTCGGGGGCAAAAAGCTGCCTGAATTTGCTAAGAATTTGGGCAAGGGCATCTATGAATTTAAAAAAGCTTGCCAAGGCAACCACGAAGAGGAAAAAATCCTCAATCACGATGACGACATCAGCCACGGGCATGATTTTCAAAAGAAAAAGATCGAAAAAGATGAAATTTAATTCATGGAAACTGATGAGCAATCGTCCATTTGGGATCATGTTGGCGAGTTAAGGAAAACATTCATAGCCGCTATCACAGTAATCGTAGTCGGATTTTCTATTGCTTTTTATTTCTCGAATTTAATTATTTCATTCTTTTCCTGGCCTTTGAACCAGTCTGGTCCGCATAGAAACGAGATAAAAATCGAAAAAATCTCCAATTTAAGCAGTTCTGACCAAGTTTATAGTCTGGCATCCAATGAAAAAGTAGCAAGTATATCAGGAGCTAAGGAAATCAGTCCGAATACATACCTTCTAAGCCCCCAATCTTCTTTAAGCGTTGAAAAGACGATAAATCATGAACATTTGGTGATTCTTGGCCCCCTGGAAGGAATGATGATTAGTTTTAAAGTCAGTTTCTGGGTCGGAATAGTGCTTACTTCGCCAATATGGATCTATTTTATATTAAATTTCATTGCTCCCGGGCTTAGAAAGAAAGAAAGGAAACTGGTTCTGCCGTTTCTATTACTCTCAATCTGCTTTTTGTCGGCTGGGTTTGCTTTGGCCTATTTCCTTACAATACCGCTGGCAAATCAATATTTATTGAGCTTTAACAATGCCATCGGAACAAATCTATGGTCCCTCTCGAACTATTTAGACTATACACTAATCCTTATTCTGGCCAATGGCCTAGCCTTTGAACTTGCCCTAATCCTCTTACTTTTAGTTCATTTTGAGTTCATTTCAGCCCAAACAATGGCCGACAAAAGACGCCATATGATTGTTATAGCTTTTATAGTCGGGGCAATATTGACTCCCCCAGATGTCCTCACTCAGTTCTTGCTGGCTATCCCTTTAATTTTGCTTTATGAACTAACTATTTTATACGCTAAATTAAAACCCCGAAAGCCATACTAATTATATTCAAATTGTGATATAATAAAAATAGAAAGAGAGGAGATTCTAGCATTAAAGATAAAAGAGATTAACCTAGCCAAAATTCAGTCATACTCTGCATTTTTTCCAAACAATTTTGACTACTTTAGTGTCAGAATCGCAGAAAAATATGCGCTTTAAATTTATTGTTCTAGAAGAGAGAATTGTATTAGACGCAGCCTTAACAATGGCTGTAACTCCTACCCTTTTACATGCCGATATTGTCGATTCTCACCCAGCAAATACTCTGCACAGTTCAGAAGCTATTTCCTTGCCGCATGCTCAAGATTCCTTCCTAACTAATCCCGATGCACCCGCTTCTGCCGGAGCCCGGGTCCTTGTTATCTCTAGTCAAATTAAAGATGCTCAAATATTAGCTAATTCTGTTCAAGCGGGGGTCAAAGTTGTTCTTTATGATCCGACAACAACTACGTTAAATTCCTTATACTCTCAGATATCAAAAAGTCTAAACGGTCAATTAGCTAGCAGCATTGCCTTTGCGACTGAAGGTGCTGATGGTCAATTCCATTTGACAAGCACAGAGATCACTTCATTAAATTCATTGGGCAATGATCATAATTTGACAGTATTTTGGGAAAATCTTAGCCAACTGGTGCAAAGCGGAGGAAGGGTCGATATTCTTGCCTGCGATGTCGCTGCAGACAGTTCAGGTTTACAATTGATTCAGGATGTCCAAAATTTAGTCGATCTTTCAGGAAGGTCGATTACTGTTGCAGCTTCTACAGACTTAACCGGTAATCCTTCAGCCGGCGGCGACTGGACATTGGAAGTTGGAAATGTAGATGCTCAAAAAACTTATTTCGATAGCTCCCTATTGACGGCCTGGCCAGATGTAATGGCGTCCATCACAGGCACCACAGTTGCCTTTACTTCTTCCCAAAATGTCGCTTTTTCCAATCAGCTTATTGCCCACATGGTGGATTCAGACAATAATATTAACCCAGGCTCTTATAATGTGACAATACATTGGGGGGATGGCACTCAATCGGCCGGCACATTAACAGAAACCAGCGCTGGCCATTTTGATGTTTTCGGTTCCCATACCTATACCACCGGCGGAACAAAAGCCCTTTCGTTGAACTTAACTGATACGGATGGCGATACAGGGATAATTTCCGGCAGCGTTGTCGTCGACTACAGTTTAAACGCCAATGCTATTGCTGTAAGTAATGTGATTGAAGGTAAGGCCATTGGCAATGGTACAACGGTCGCTAATTTCACCGATAATGATCCAAGCCCGGTTACGTCAGACTTCACCGCTACCATATTTTGGGGCGATGGCAGCAGCTCTGCCGGCACTATAGCAAAAAGTGGAAGTAGCTTCAATGTAAATGGAGGCCATACGTATAGCGATGAAGGCACTTATGGTATGTTTGTAGTGATCAACGATGCCAAAGGCGCTACCGTCACAACTAGTACGGTTAACAATATTGCTGCCGATGCCGCCTTAGGTGGAGCAACTGCCCATGCAGTGAATTCAACAGAAGGCACTGCCATTTCAAATTTCCATGTAGCATCTTTTAATGATGCCAACCCACTTGCTACCATATCAGATTTTTCAGCTGTTATTCATTGGGGTGATGGGACGACATCAGCAGGAACTATCGTTGTCAATGGAGGTAATTTTGACGTGGTAGGCAGCCACACCTATACTGATGAAGGCACTTACTCCATGTTTGTGACGATCAATGATGTTGGCGGAGCTACCGTCACGACCAATTCGGCAAACAACAATATTGCCGACGCTGCTTTGACAGGCGTAGCAATTGCCGGCATAGCTGTACAAAATGAAGCCCTTCCAAGCGATACTGTCGTTGCACATTTTACCGATGCCAATCCATTAGCCACAGTCAGCGACTATACAACGGTAACAATCACATGGGGCGATGGCGCAACTTCGGCCGGCACAGTTGTTGCTAATCCCAGCGGAGGCTTTGATGTCATTGGCTCGCATACATATACCATCGCTCCAAGTCAAAAAGATATGAGTGTACAAATTACAGACACGGGAGGATCAAACCTAAATACCGGAAAAGTTAAAGAAACCATAGCCAGTCCTCTGAGCGGCAGCGCCAATCCGATCTCAGCAGTTGAAGGAATAGCCATGTCCGCAAATACCATCATTGCCCATTTCACAGATCCTGACGCTGTTTCTGAAGGAGATACAGCTGCCGATTATACCGCCACAATCCATTGGGGTGATGGGACTACTTCTACCGGTACTATAGTTGCAAGCGCCGGCGGAGGCTTCGATGTTCAAGGCAGCCATACATATACTGATGAAGGCACGTTTAACTCAGCTTATGTCTTTATTGTCGAACAAGATACTGCGAAGACCGCTGAGGCTCTGTACACTTCAAATGTCACAGCAACAGTTTCAGACGCCCCTCTTACAGCTTCAGGCCTTGCCATTTCAGGAACAGAAGGCAGTGCAATCAGCAATGTCAAAGTCGCCCACTTTACTGATGCCAATCCAAATGGAGCACTAGCAGAATATTCTGCCACGATATTCTGGGGGGACGGAACAAATTCGACCGGTACAATTTCAACTAATGCTGGAGGCGGCTTCGATGTCTTCGGCAGCCACACCTATATTGATGAAGGCAACTTTAATACCATGCACATTGTGATCAACGACATCGGCGGAGCAACCGTGACCACGGCAAATTCAACAGCCAGCATTTCGGATGCGGCCCTTTCTGGCAGCAATATATCATTCTCACCGACAGAAGGTATAGCCTTAGCAAGCAACACTACTGTTTCTCATTTCTCTGATGCGAATTCGGGTGCAACTCCTTCGGATTTCACAGCTACAATCTTTTGGGGGGATGGCACGAGTTCAACAGGAACAGTTGTAGCAAACGGCGGAGGTTTTGATGTCAGAGGCAGCCACACGTATGCAGATGAAGGCACTTATAGTACTATGCATGTAGTTGTCAACGATGTTGGCGGCTCAACTTTGACAACATCAAATTCGTCGGTCGCTGTTGCTGATGCTGCTTTAACAGCTACCGGATCTGCCATTTCAGGAACAGAAGGCAATGCTCTTTCAAATACCACTGTTGCTCACTTCACAGATGCCAATCCTAATTCTACTGCCTCAGATTTTTCTGCGACAATCTTCTGGGGTGATGGCACAAGTTCAGCAGGAACCGTATCCGCAAGTGTTGGCGGAGGTTTTGACGTCAAGGGGACCCATACATATTCTGACGAAGGCACGTTCAACACTTTACATGTCGCCATCAATGATGTCGGCGGAGCAACATCTACAACAAGCAATGCAACTGCTACAATTGCGGATGCAGCTTTATCAGGAGCTGGAATTGCAATATCTGCAACTGAAGGACTGTCATTGACAAGCGTTAAAGTCGCTCATTTTACCGATGCCAACCCTAACGGAACAGCATCTGAATACAGCGCCACCATCTTTTGGGGTGATGGTGCAAGTTCAGCCGGAACTGTCGTTGCCAGCGTAGGCGGCGGCTTCGATGTATTAGGCAGCCATACATATGCAGAAGAAGGCGCCTTAAATACTATGCACGTAGTCATCAACGACGTTGGAGGCGCCACACTAACAACAGCTAATACAACGGCGACGGTCACCGATGCCGCATTAACAGCTTCCGGATCTGCTATCTCGGCAACGGAAGGCGCAGCAATTCCAAGTTCAACAACAGTTGCCCATTTTACTGATGCCGACCCTGCCGGTACTCTTACCGATTATACTGCCACAATTTTCTGGGGTGACGGAACAAGTTCTGCCGGAACAATTGTGACTAATGCCGGCGGAGGGTTCGACGTGCAGGGGGGCCACACATATGCTGAAGAAGGATCTTTTAATACAATGCATGTTGTTATCAATGATGCCGGCGGAGCTACTGTTACAACAGTTAACACCACTGCCTCGGTAGCTGATGCAGCTCTGACCGCCACCGCCAATGCAATTTCTGCCGTCGAAGGTGCTGCTACAGCCAGCAATACAGTTGTCGCTCATTTCACCGATGCCGATCCGGGTGGCGTCGTTTCCGATTATACGGCCACAATTTTCTGGGGTGATGGAACAACATCTGCCGGAACGATCGTTACCAATGCCGGCGGCGGCTTTGATGTACAAGGCGGCCACACTTATTCTGAAGAAGGCACTTATACGACTATGCATGTCGTTATTAATGATGCCGGCGGCGCTACAACCTCAACTGCCAACGTCAACGCAACTGTAGCAGATGCAACTCTTACAGCTACCGCTAACCCACTTTCTGCTGTTGAAGGCGCTGCAACAGCTAACAACACTGTTGTCGCTCATTTTACTGACGCCGACCCCGGTGGAGTAGTTACTGATTATACAGCTACAATCTTCTGGGGTGATGGCTCCAGTTCAGCTGGAACAATTGTTTCTAATGCCGGCGGCGGCTTTGATGTTCAGGGCAGCCATACCTATGCTGAAGAAGGCACTCTCTCAACAATGCATGTTGTCATTAATGATGCCGGAGGTGCTACAATCACCACTGCCAATGTCAACGCCACTGTAGCAGATGCAGCTCTGACAGCTACAACTAACCCGCTTTCTGCTGTTGAAGGGGCTGCGGTAGCAAATAATACAGTCATCGCTCACTTTACCGATGCCGACCCAGCAGGTGCCGTTTCTGATTATACTGCTACCATTTTCTGGGGTGATGGAACAAGTTCGGCTGGAACAATAGTTGCTAATGTCAACGGAGGTTTTGATGTTCAAGGCGGACACACTTATGCCGAGGAAGGCACTTTCTCAACAATGCATGTTGTCATTAATGATGCCGGAGGCGCTACAATCAGCACTGCCAATGTTAGCGCAACTGTGGCAGATGCAGCTCTTGCAGCTACAGCCAACTCCCTCTCTGCTGTTGAAGGCGCTGCGATAACTAATAACACAGTTGTCGCTCATTTCACCGACGCCGATCCGGCAGGCGTCGTTTCTGATTATAATGCTACAATTTTCTGGGGCGATGGCACAAGTTCGGCTGGAACTATAGTTGCCAATGCCGGCGGCGGCTTCGACGTCCAAGGAGGACACACCTATGCAGAAGAAGGCACCTTCTCAACAATGCATGTTGTTATTAATGATACCGGCGGTGCTACAGTCACAACAGCTAATGTCAGTGCTACTGTAGCTGATGCAGCTCTTGCAGCCACAAGCAATGCTATCTCCGCTGTTGAAGGCGCTGCTACAGCTAATAACACAGTTGTCGCTCATTTCACCGATGCCGACCCTGGAGGTGTCGTTTCTGATTATACGGCCACAATTTTCTGGGGTGACGGCACGAACTCTTCAGGAACTATAGTTGCTAATGCCGGCGGTGGCTTCGACGTTCAAGGCAGCCACACTTATGCTGAAGAAGGTACTTTCTCAACCATGCATGTTGTTATCAATGATGCCGGAGGCGCTAATATCACCACCGCCAATGTCACCGCAACCGTGGCAGATGCAGCTCTAGCAGCCACTGCTAACTCACTTTCTGCTGTTGAAGGCACAGCCATAGCTAATAACACAGTTGTCGCTCATTTCACTGATGCGGACCCGGCAGGCGTATTTTCCGATTACACAGCCACAATTTTCTGGGGCGATGGCACAAGTTCTTCAGGAACAATTATTACCAATGCCGGCGGGGGCTTTGATGTTCAGGGTAGCCATACCTATGCTGAAGAAGGCAATTTTTCAACAATGCATGTTGTTATTAATGATGCCGGAGGCGCTACAGTCACAACTGCCAATGTCAGCGCAACCGTAGCAGATGCAGCTCTCGCAGCTACTGCAAATGCTCTTTCCGCTGTTGAAGGCGCTGCTGTAGGTAACAATACAGTTGTCGCACATTTTACCGACGCCAATCCCGGAGGCGTTGTTTCTGACTATACTGCTACAATTTTCTGGGGCGATGGCACAAGTTCGGCTGGAACAGTAGTTGCTAATGTCAACGGAGGTTTTGATGTTCAAGGCGGACACACTTATGCTGAGGAAGGCACTTTCTCAACTATGCATGTTGTTATCAATGATGCCGGCGGCGCAACTGTCACCTCTGCCAATGTCAACGCAACTGTAGCAGATGCAGCTCTTGCAGCCACTGCCAATGCCCTTTCCGCTGTTGAAGGTGCTGCAATTGCTAATAATACAGTTATCGCACATTTTACTGATTCCGATCCTGCTGGTTCTGTCTCCGACTATACTGCTACAATTTTCTGGGGCGATGGCACAAGTTCGGCTGGAACGATTGTTTCCAATGCCGGCGGCGGGTTTGATGTTCAAGGCGGACACACCTATGCTGAAGAAGGCACTTTCTCGACAATGCATGTTGCTATTAATGATACCGGAGGTGCTATGGTCACCACGGCTAATGTAAGCGCAACCGTAGCAGATGCAGCTCTTGCAGCCACAGCCAATTCAATTTCCGCCGTTGAAGGTGCAGCTACAGCTAATAACGCAGTTGTCGCTCATTTTACTGATGCCGATCCTGGAGGTGTCGTTTCTGATTATACGGCCACAATTTTCTGGGGTGACGGCACAAGTTCAGCTGGAACTATAGTTGCTAATGCCGGCGGAGGCTTCGATGTTCAAGGCGGCCACACTTATGCTGAAGAAGGCACCTTTACAACAATGAATGTAGTTATTAATGATGCCGGAGGCGCTACTGTCACAACTGCAAATGTCACCGCAACGGTAGCAGATGCAGCTCTTACAGCTTCCGCAAACGCCCTTTCCGCTGTTGAAGGTTCGGCAATAGCCAACAATACTGTTGTCGCTCATTTCACTGATGCCGACCCAGCAGGCGTATTTTCCGATTACACAGCCACAATTTTCTGGGGCGATGGAACAAGCTCATCAGGAACAATTATTACCAATGCCGGCGGAGGCTTCGACGTTCAAGGCAGCCACACTTATGCTGAAGAAGGCAACTTCACGACAATGAATGTTGTGATCAATGATGCCGGCGGTGCTACTGTCACCACTGCCAATGTCACCGCAACCGTAACAGATGCAGCTCTTGCAGCCACAGCCAATTCTATTTCCGCCGTTGAAGGGGCTGCTGTAGCAAACAATACAGTTGTCGCGCATTTTACCGACGCTGATCCCGGAGGCGTTGTTTCTGATTATACCGCTACAATATTCTGGGGTGATGGCACAAGTTCTGCAGGAACGATTGTTCCTAATGCCGGCGGCGGTTTCGATGTTCAAGGCGGACACACTTATGCTGAGGAAGGCACCTTTACAACAATGAATGTAGTTATTAATGATGCCGGAGGCGCTACAGTCACCAGTACCAATGTCACCGCTTCTGTAGCAGATGCAGCTCTTACAGCTAACGCCATCGCAATTTCCGCTGTTGAAGGCGCTGCAATTGCTAATAATACAGTTGTTGCACATTTTACTGATGCCGATCCAGCTGGAACTGTCTCCGACTATACTGCTACAATTTTCTGGGGTGATGGCACAAGTTCTGTTGGAACCGTTGTTTCCAATGCCGGCGGCGGCTTCGATATTCAAGGTGGCCACACCTATGCAGAAGAAGGCACTTTCTCAACAATGCATGTTGCTATTAATGATACCGGCGGCGCAACGGTCACCACTATTAATGTCAGCGCAACCGTAGCAGATGCAGCTCTTACAGCCACAGCCAATTCAATTTCCGCCGTTGAAGGTGATGCAATAGATAATAACACAGTTGTCGCTCATTTCACCGACGCTGATCCAGCAGGCGCTGTATCAGATTATACAGCTACCATTTTCTGGGGCGACGGCACAAGTTCAGCTGGAACGATTGTTGCGAATGCCGGCGGAGGCTTCGATGTTCAAGGCGGACACACTTATGCTGAAGAAGGCACCTTTACAACAATGAATGTAGTTATTAATGATGCCGGAGGCGCTACTGTCACAACTGCAAATGTCAGCGCAACCGTATCAGACGCAGCTCTTACAGCAACTGCTAATCCGCTTTCCGCTGTTGAAGGCGCTGCTATAGCTAATAACACAGTTGTCGCTCATTTTAGCGACTCTGACCCTGCAGGCGTTGTTTCTGATTATACAGCTGCAATTTTCTGGGGTGATGGCTCAAGTTCATCTGGAACAATCGTTGCCAATGCTGGCGGAGGCTTTGATGTTCAAGGCGGACATACCTATGCTGAAGAAGGCACTTTCTCAACAATGAATGTTGTTATCAATGATACCGGAGGGGCTACAGTCACCACTGCCAATGTCAACGCAACCGTAGCAGATGCAGCTCTTGCAGCCACAGCCAATTCTATTTCCGCCGTTGAAGGCGCTGCTATAGACAATAATACTGTTGTTGCTCATTTTACTGATGCTGACCCTGGAGGTATTGTTTCTGATTATACAGCCACAATTTTTTGGGGCGATGGAACAAGCTCTGCCGGAACAATTGTTTCTAATGCTGGCGGGGGCTTCGATGTTCAAGGCGGCCACACCTATGCCGAAGAAGGCACATTCACAGCAATGAATGTAGTCATTAATGATACCGGCGGCGCTACTGTCACCACTGCCAATGTCACCGCAAACGTAGCTGACGCGGCACTTGCAGCTACTGCAAATCCCATTTCCGCTGTCGAAGGCGCTGCAATAGCTAATAATACTGTTGTCGCTCATTTTACTGACGCTGACCCTGGAGGCATTGTTTCTGATTATACAGCTACCATTTTCTGGGGCGACGGAACAACCTCTGCAGGAACAATTGTTTCTAATGCCGGCGGAGGCTTCGACGTACAAGGCGGACACACTTATGCTGAAGAAGGATCCTTCACAACAATGCATGTAGTCATTAATGATACCGGCGGCGCAACGATCAGCACTACCAATGTCAGCGCAACCGTAGCAGATGCAGCTCTTTCAGCCACAGGCAGTGCTATTTCCGCCGTTGAAGGCTCTGCTACAGCTAACAACACTGTTGTCGCTCACTTCACCGATGCCGATCCCAATGGCATCAGTGCAGATTACTCAGCAACAATTTTCTGGGGAGATGGGTCTAATTCAGCAGGAACAATTTCAGTCAATGCGAATGGAGGATTTGACGTCCTAAGTGCACATACATATGCAGAAGAAGGCTCTTATAATATGCATGTGATCATTAATGATGTAGGCGGAGCAACAATTACCACTACAGATGTCATTAACAATGTTACTGATGCAGCATTATCCGCTACTGCAAATCCCTTCTCGGCCGTTGAAGGAGCAGCAATTTCAAACTCTCAAATTTTAGCTCATTTCACCGATGCTAACCCTGGAGCAACTGTCAGCGATTATACAGTCTCTATCGATTGGGGTGACAATACAAGTTCCGCAGGCAGTGTCGTTGCCAATCCAAACGGCGGATTTGATGTGTTAGGGGTCCACACCTATCAAGAAGAAGGCTCTTACAATTTAAATGTAACAGTTTTAGATACAGGTGGAGCAACAGTCACAAGCAATAATGCTCCTATTAATGTCGCTGACGCTACTTTATCAGCAAATGCATTTGCTATTACAGGCGGTGTTGAAGGAGCACTCATTTCAAATTCAACTGTAGTTTCTCACTTTGTTGACGCCGATCCTAATGGAACTGTAACTGATTATACAGCAACGATTACCTGGGGAGATGGTTCGACAAGCAGCGGTTTAATTGTTGCAAATGCAAATGGTGGATTTGATGTGTTAGCTGGCCATACTTATTCTGAAGAAGGTACTTATAACATGCACGTCATGGTTCAAGATGCAGGCGGTGCCGCAATTACAACCACGGACGTTACAAATGTAGTCAACGATGCAGCTTTATCTGCCACTGCAAATGCACTCAATGCCGTTGAAGGCTCTTCAGTTCCATCAAATCAAATAGTCGCTCATTTCACAGATGCCGATCCTGCCGGCTTTGTATCAAGCTACAACGCAACAATTGACTGGGGTGATGGAACTACCACGTCGGGCACTGTTGCTGCCAATCCTAATGGAGGTTTTGATGTCATAGGCGGCCACACTTATGTTGAAGAGGGCTCCTATAACATGCATGTTGCTGTCAATGATGTCGGAGGTTCAATTGCGACGGCCGATGCCAGTAATGTTGTTGCTGATGCTGCTCTTTCCTCTACCGCCTTTAATCTTTCAGCAGTCGAAGGCACGCCGACTTCCGGCAATACCTTGATTGCCCACTTCGATGATGCAAATCCTTTCGGTACGCTCAGTGACTTCTCTGCGACTATAGCATGGGGTGACAATTCAACTTCAACCGGCACAATTGTTGCAAATCCAAATGGCGGCTTTGATGTCCTGAGCGGACACCAATATGCGGAAGAAGGCACATTTAGTGTTGTTGTAACAATTGTAGATGTCGGCGGTGCTACAACGATAACTAATACTGCCACAGCCACTGTTGCCGATGCCACATTGTCAGCAACCCCATCCTCAATTCAGTCTCCTGTCGAAGGTGCTGCCTTTGCAAATCAAATTGTCGCGCATTTTACTGATGCGAACCCGACCGGAAATGTTTCCGACTTTTCAGCAATGATCACATGGGGTGATGGTACAACTTCTGCTGGCAGTATAGCTGCCAATCCTAATGGCGGATTTGATGTCATTGGCGGCCATACCTACTCTGAAGAAGGCAATTTCACAATGATTATTACGGTCAATGATGTTGGAGGCGCTTTTGCAACAACCGAAGTTGTCAATAATGTCGCTGACGCTGCTCTGACTGCCAATTCAATCGTGATTTCACCTGTTGAGGGTGCTGCACAGCCTGCCAGTACAATAGTTGCTCACTTTACTGATGCTGATCCAGCAGGTGCTACAAATGATTATATTGCCACTATCGATTGGGGAGATAATACAACATCAGTAGGCACCATAGTTGCCAACCCCAATGGCGGCTTCGATGTTCAAGGCGGGCATACTTATGCTGAAGAAGGCCACTATACCTTAAGTGTACAAATTAACGATGCAGGCGCTTCCGCTGTCACAAGTACAGACATATCCGTTCTAGATGCTCAGTTGGCAGCTAATGCCTTCGCACAAACTGTTCAAGAAGGGACTCCATTGAGCAACAGCACAGTTGTAGCCCATTTTTCGGATGCCGATCCTGGAGGCATTGTTTCTGACTTCTCTGCCTTAATTACCTGGGGAGACAACACCACTTCTTCCGGCACAATCGTTGCAAATCCAAATGGCGGATTCGATGTTGAAGCCGGTCACACTTATGCAGATGCCGGATCTTATCACATGTCTGTATATGTTGCTGATGTTGGAGGTGCTACGGTCACAACATCCGATGTCATAGTCTCAGTTTCAAATGCGCCAATTTTTGTAACGGCCAATCAGATCTCAGCTGTGGAAGGCGCTCATTTTTCCGACACTATCATAGCTCATTTTGTCGACGAGAATCCGGATCTTCCATCTGATTATAACGCAGTCATTTCTTGGGGAGATAATAGTTCTTCAGTTGGTACAGTTGTTGCTAATCCAAATGGAGGCTTTGATGTCATAGGCAACCACACATATCAAGAAGAAGGGGCTTTTAGCTTGCACGTTACTGTCACAAACGCAGGAACGGATTTTATTAGCTCGGATGTCCCTGCCTCTGTTAGCGACGCAGCACTAACTGCAACAGCCAATAATTTGACTTCTGTTGAAGGTTCAGCTCTATCTAATAATACTGTTGTGGCACATTTTAACGATGCCGATCCTAATGGAACTCTTTCTGACTATACTGCCACGATTTTCTGGGGTGATCAAACAAGCACTGAGGGTGTAATCGTTTCAAACCCTCACGGCGGCTTTGATGTCTTAGGCGGCCACCAATATGTGGAAGAAGGCAGTTACAGCTTGCAAGTAGTCATTAATGACGCAGGGGGATCGACGACCTCGCCAAGTTCAACTGTGACAATTGATGATGCTGCCTTGTCAGCAAGTGCAAACGCATTTGTTGCGGTCGAAGGCAATCCAACACCTTCAACTCTTGTAGGACATTTTACTGACGCCAATCCATTCAGCAATGCGACAGATTTCACTGCAGTTATCAATTGGGGTGACGGTAACTCTTCTCAAGGCGCTGTTGTTGCCAATGCCAATGGCGGCTATGACGTCATTGGTAGCCATACCTATAGTGATGAAGGCACCTATAATATGTTTGTGCAAGTCAATGATATTGGTGGGGCTTCCACTGACACTTCTAATGTTCAAATTGTTGTAGCCGACGCTTCATTAACAGCCACTTCTTTACCATTATCTGCTGTTGAAGGGGCAGCTTTATCAAACAACACGTTAATTGCACACTTCGACGACGCAAATCCATTTGGGACCATCTCTGATTTCTCTGCGACCATATCTTGGGGAGATACTACTACATCCCATGGCACTATCCAGGCCAATGTCAATGGTGGCTTCGATGTATTCGGCAGCCACACATATAATGAAGAGGGTTCATATAACCTGAATGTCACAATAAATGATGTTGGCAGCGCAACTATAACGACGGCTGATACTCATGTTTCTGTTTCAGATGCTCCGTTAGCCGCAAATGCAACTTCTATCAATGCTGTTGAGGGTACACCTCTTCCTAATGATACTCTTATTGCTCATTTTACGGACGCTGACCCTAACGGAACTTTAAGCGATTATTCTGCCACTATTTCATGGGGCGATAATTCTAGTTCCGACGGTACAATTGTCGCTAATGTCAATGGCGGCTTTGATGTTTTTGGCAGCCATACATATTCTGAAACTGGTTCTTATCACATGAATGTTACTGTTTCAGATGTAGGTGGTTCAACAGTAACAACCGCCGATGTTGTAACAAATGTCAGTGATGCTGCATTGTCAGCCATTCCTATTTCATTTACTCCGACAGAAGGTATTGCCCTGCCGAGCGGAACACTTGTTGCTCACTTTACGGATGCTAATCCTGGAGCACCTATTGCTGACTTTACCGCCACAATATACTGGGGCGATGGAACCAATTCTCAGGGCACTATCAACAGTAATACAGCAGGCGGATTCGATGTAACGGGTGTTCACACATATGTCGAAGAAGGCAATTACAACATGCATGTTGTTGTCAATGATGTTGATGGTGCAAATGCAATGACTAATGACCTAACTATAAATGTCCAGGATGCTCCTTTAGCTGCTAATGCATTTACATTGTCAGCAACAGAAGGGGCACCTGTAGCTGATAATACCCTGGTTGGTCACTTTACAGATGCCAATCCTAATGCAGATATTTTAGATTTTACTGCTTCCATAAATTGGGGAGATGGATCGAGTTCTAATGGAACAATTCAAGCCAATGTAAATGGTGGGTTTGATGTCTTCGGAGGGGGCCATACCTATTCCGAAGAAGGAAACTATAGCATGCATGTCACCGTCAATGATATTGGCGGTTCGTCAATAAGATCCTCAGATGTTAATGTTAACGTCAATGATGCAGCTCTATTCGCTAATGCTATCTCTCAAAGTTCAATAGAAGGTTTGCCTTCAGCAAACAGCTCGATTGTAGCTCATTTCACAGACAACAATCCTGGCGCCAATCTTTCCGACTTTTCCGCCATAATTAATTGGGGAGATGGCACAACATCGCAAGGAACAATTCAAGCCAATGCAAACGGCGGATTCGACGTTCTGGGCGGACATACTTACTCAGAAGAAGGCTCTTATAGTATGTTTGTTGCAGTTTCTGATGTTGGCGGAGCTTCTGTCACAACACTTAATGTTTTGAATACTGTTCACGATGCAGCTCTTTCAGCCACTTCTTTAGATCAAGCTGCAGTCGAAGGCATAGCAATTCCCAATAATACTCTTGTAGCCCATTTCACCGATGCTAATCCACAAGGCACTTTGTCGGACTTCTCCGCAGTAATTGACTGGGGTGATGGTTCAACCAGTGCCGGTACCGTTTCCATCAATGCAAATGGCGGTTTTGATGTTTTCGGGGGCCATACTTATAGCGAAGAAGGCAATTATAGTATGACAGTCAATATTAATGACATTGGAGGCTCAACCATAACCACTTCCGATGCTGCTGTCGTAGTCAGCGACGCTTCTTTATCGGCCAATAGTCTGCCCCTATCAAGTGTTGAAGGCGCTCCTTTAGCTGCGAATTCTCAAGTCGCTCATTTCACAGATGCCAATCCAAGCGCACCTGTTTCAGATTTTACTGCTACAATCAATTGGGGGGATGGATCACAATCCAGTGGTTCTATTGTTGCCAACGCCAACGGCGGCTTCGATGTCTTCGGAGGCCATACCTACACAGACGAAGGCAATTACAATATGCATGTTACAATCAATGATGTTGGCGGAGCTCAGATCACCACGCTTGATTCGGTTGTAACAGTTGCAGATGCCGCATTATCCTCCAATGGTGTGTCGTTAACGTCGGTTGAAGGAAATCCTCTTCCTAATTCCGTAATTGCACATTTTACAGATGCCAACGCCTTTGCTACAGTTTCTGACTTTAGTGCTTCTATCAACTGGGGTGATGGTTCTCAATCAACTGGTACTGTTGTTGCTAATCCAAATGGAGGTTACGATGTTATAGGCGGCCACACCTATGCTGAAGTCAGTTCATATCAAGTTAGTGTTTCTATTTCTGACCTGGGAGGAGCCAGCACATCCGCTCAATCGTCAGTCGCTGTATCTGA
>Ga0207147_1051_pt1 | contig 22032 bp, 18 predicted proteins | sample Alteio_BWMinHeat_33_FD_153551 | JGI IMG/M metagenome (GOLD analysis project Ga0207147, IMG submission 153551) | Enriched cells from forest soil in Barre Woods Harvard Forest LTER site, Petersham, Massachusetts, United States -... | ecosystem: Environmental > Terrestrial > Soil > Temperate forest >... | reverse complement strand
TGGCACCGTGCTCGGCGGCCGCCTCGGCTATATCCTTTTCTATCAACCCGATTATTTTTTCGCGCATCCGCTCGAAATGATCCAGGTCTGGCATGGCGGCATGTCGTTTCACGGCGGCATGCTGGGCGTGATCGGCGCGGCGTGGCTATTTAGCAACCGGCGCCATATCGGCTTTTTCGCTTTTACGGATGTGCTGGCTTGCGTGACGCCGATCGGGCTCGGCCTCGGCCGTCTGGCCAATTTCGTCAACGGCGAATTGTATGGCCGCGTCACCGATGTGCCGTGGGGAGTTATTTTTCCGCGCGGTGGCGATATGCCGCGCCACCCGAGCCAGCTTTACGAGGCGCTGCTGGAGGGCCTGCTTTTGCTGCTCGTTATGTTTCTGCTGTCGCGTCGGGATAAATGGCGCGCACGGCCGGGATTTTTATCCGGCTGTTTCCTGTTTATCTACGGTGTCATCCGTTTTGGCCTCGAATTCTTGCGCGAACCCGATGTGCAGCTCGGTGTCCTGTGGGGCGGCGCCACGATGGGCCAATGGCTATGCGTGCCGATGATTCTGTTCGGCCTCTATCTCATCCTCCGCTCCGACCGGCGCGCGGTGCGGCGAGACGCATAAAAATCATCGCTTGACACTTATTGTCGAAAGCAGAAGCATAAATATATAACGTGTTTAAGGAGGAAAATATGGCAAATCCATCAGAGGCTAAACCACGTCACATTCTTGATTTATGGCAAAAGGCGGTTCTGACCGTCGCCACTGTTGGCTGGTTGACTGCCCATTCGTCGAGTGGACAGAATCTTTATCAGGAAACACGCGATGATATTAGAAACTTGATTGGCAAAATTATGCCTTCACCATCCAATCATCTGAAACTTGACTAATTTGCCTTCAAAAGAATCCTTGGTCGATCACATCCGCGCGCTGATCGAAAAAAACGGGCCGCTGCCGGTTGCGCGCTATATGGAACTGGCGCTGCAGCATCCGGAATACGGCTATTACCGCCAAGGCGATCCGCTCGGACAGGGCGGCGATTTCATCACCGCCCCCGAAATCAGCCAGATGTTCGGCGAGCTGATCGGCCTCTGTTTCGCCGAAGCGTGGAAAAACATCGGCAAGCCCGATCCGTTTGCCCTGTGCGAGCTCGGCCCCGGCCACGGCACGCTGATGCAGGATGCCTTGCGCGCCACCGCCAAAATCCACGGCTTTCACGCGGCGATGCATCTGCATTTGCTGGAGAGCAATCAAACCCTGCGCGCGATGCAGGAAAAAAAACTGGCCGGGCATCATCCGCGCTATCTCGATGATCTCGAACCGCTGCCGGCGCTGCCCACTTTCATCATCGCCAATGAATTTTTCGATGCGCTACCGATCCGCCAGTTCGAAAACAGCGCCGAAGGCTGGCGCGAGCGCCTCGTCACGCTGGATGGCGACGAGCTTGAGTTTATCCTGTCGCCGCCCGATCCGTCGTTCCTTCTTTTCATCCCGCCGGAGCAACGTGAGGCGCCGATCAGCACCGTGCATGAAGTTTCACTCCCCGCGCTTGCGCTCATGCGCCAGCTTGCGCAGCATATTGCCGCCCACGGCGGCGCTGCGCTGATCGTGGATTACGGCTATACCGCGCCGCCGGGCAAAGGCACCCTGCAAGCCGCCTCCGGCCACCGCCACGCCGACGTGCTGGAGCGTCCGGGTGAGGTCGATCTCACCGCGCATGTCGATTTCATCGCGCTCAAGCAAGTGGCGCAGGCGCAGAATGTTGTGGCGTTGGGGCCGGTCGGGCAGGGCGAATTCCTGCAAACGCTCGGCATCGAGATGCGCGCCTTGCAGCTTAAGCACAACGCCACGCCCGAACAGGCGCACGCGATCGACGCCGCCCTGCGCCGCCTGACCGATGCATCCGAGATGGGCAGCCTGTTCAAGGCGATGGCGATTGTGTCGCCGGAATTAGAAGGGTTGGCGGGGTTTTGAAGAATGAACTCCTCCCCGCCCTTGCGGGGAGGACGCAAAAACTTAGACTTGCCCCTTTTGGCAAGTCTTAGTTTTTGCTGGTGGGGCCACCGATCTCTAACTTCGCCCCACCAAGTTTTTCTAAGTTCGCTTCGCTGCGCTTCGCGAACTAAGAAAAACTATCCTCCCCGCAAGGGCGGGGAGGAGGCTATACTCATCCACCGCTTGGAAATTCATATGCTCCAGCCCCTCCAATCCTCCAACCTCCAATCCTTTGCCACCCTTCGCCACGGCTTCTTCACGCGGCAGGGCGGCGTCAGCGTAGGGCCGTTTGCCTCGCTCGATTGCGGTTTTTCGGATCGCGATCCGGCGCAGGTGGCCGAAAACCGCCGCCGCGTGGCCGCGCATCTCGGCACACGGCCGGAAAATATGCTCAGCTGCTACCAAATCCATTCGCCGGATGTGGTGACGGTGACCGTGCCGTGGAAACCGGAAGATCGCCCACAGGCTGATGCAATGGTAACCAAACAAAAAGCCCTCGCGCTCGGCGTGCTGACCGCCGATTGCGCGCCGATCCTGTTCGCCGATGTGAAAGCCGGCGTGATCGGCGCCACGCATGCCGGTTGGCGCGGCGCGCTTGTGGGCGTGATCGAAAACACGGTCGCGGCGATGGAAAAAATCGGCGCTGCGCGCCGTTCCATTCACGCTGCGATCGGCCCCTGCATCGGCTGGAATTCCTATGAAGTCGGCCCGGAATTCCCCGCCCTCTTCATCGCCGAAAATCCCGAGCACAAGTGTTTTTTCCGCCCGGCGTTCCGGTCGGATCATTACATGTTCAATTTGCCCGGCTATGTCGAAAGCAAATTACGCGCGCTTGGCCTCGCCTCGCTCGAACCCTCACCCGCCGACACGCTGACCGACGAAACCCGCTTCTTCAGTTACCGCCGCAGCTGCCTGCAAGGCGACCCACGTACAGGGAGTTTGATTTCGGCGATTGTATTGGCGGATTGATGAAGCAGCGCATGGGGTTGAATGGTTAAAGGGAAATCAACCATAACGGCATTTGGTTATTAACACTGCGTTATCCAAAATTCCGTAAAATTCATCCTAAATTATCTCGAATTATATTTTGTGAGGATTGATATGGATATCACTTGCAGGGATGTGGTGGATGGGGTGACAACCGTGGCGGGTATTGGCGCAAATTTCACGCCGGGCGGGCCACTAGCAGGCATGGCTGCCGGGGCTGCGTTGGGTTTAGTGGGAGAGGGTGTCAAGGAAGTTATCTGTCCGCCAGAATCTCCGCCACAGTCCAGCCAGACAGGACCCACGATTTCAGCGCCTGTTTCGTTGCTTCCGCCGAAAAATTCCCCCAACCCGCCTCCAGTTCATCGCTTCGCAGGCCCCACTCGCCCCGCGCATTGTCCGACTCCCGGAGGGCTTAGCGGCACCTGCGGGCTTTATTAGGAGGAGCGCATGAGTGATCACTATCACGCCCATCTTTCGGTAAGGCATCACGCTCCTGGAGCCACGTCGTCCACTTTCGGGAGCAGCCTGATCTCGGTTATTGTGTTGACGGTGGCGTAGGTCCGTGGCGAAGGCTATGTTCCAAGCCGGGAATACTTGTTGAGACCAGGCTTTTTTGCATGGGATGTTTATGCGCCGGCGCGGGATGGTGCGGGCGATCAATTTTCATGCGGCTGTAATCATGCAAAGGCCGGCCCGGGGCCATTTTATTTAAGGCCTCAAGCTTCTTTTTTATCGCCGGCGATTCATGATGGCCTTTCCTCACAAGCTTTTGAAATTCTTTTAATTCGATTGCTGCTGGATCGGCGCTCCAGCCGTCGCTTGGATTTCTTCTCTTTGCTTCCGCGATTTTCTGCTCCATTTTCGCGCGCCAGCGCGGATCGCGTTCGAGCTTGTCATGAAACGCACGAGCCGTTTTGTCGCCCTTGTACCATAATTCGGTTGCCCCTCCTTCTATGTCGGGATGATCTTTATTCACCTTTGCTGCCAGTTGATTGCCGAGTTCTTTATTGCCTTGGATATCGGCCTTGATCGTTTTTTCCATGGCGCGGCCTATATCTCTTGGTCCTCGCGCTACGGCGGCGGCAGCTGAAACCGCAAAATGCATCATATTGGTGTTTCCGAATAGCTGCTGCGCCGATTGGTAGGCGGATGTCAGCGCCTGTCTGGCTTGCACATCGCGGGCGAGATCGAGTGTCAGACCGCCTATCTCGGCGACGTATAGATGATCCTCAATAATTGCCAGAGGAGTTGATTGTGTGGCGGTTATATTTTTTTCGCCGTCTGCGCCATCCGCAGCTTGAGCAAGATTCCATTTTTCATCTTTCCCAGCATCCACAATCGTCCGGGCTATTTGGTCGGCCCTCTCTTTGAGGAATTTGGGGTCGATATCGGCTTGGCCGCCGGCCGACAATTCCCGGTACGCCCGGTTTAGGGCTTCCGACATCACATCAGGACGTGCTTCAGGAATTGCCATTATTCTTCTCTCGTACGCTTGAAACGCTGCTTGCTCAAACTGCCAACTTTTTATTCTCATCCCTAATCGTTCTGATAATCTTAATATTCGAGCCAATCCTGTTTCTCTATTGTGCAGGCTAACATCTTGCAAATAAATGATTTCTCTTTGCCCCGTGGTCTGCCTTTGATAGAGTAAACTTAACAAAAGGGGATATATGCCCAAAACGCTCTACGACAAGATCTGGTCCAGCCACATCGTCCACCGGCGGGAGGATGGCACCTGCCTGATCTATATCGACCGTCATCTGGTGCATGAGGTGACCAGCCCGCAGGCGTTCGAAGGGTTGCGCCTGGCCGGGCGCAAGGTGCGCCGGCCTGATGCCACCTTGGCCGTCGCCGATCATAATGTGCCCACAACGCCCGACCGCGCGCAGGGCATCCGCGAGGAAGCCTCGCGCATTCAGGTCGAAACCCTCACCACCAACACGCAGGAATTCGGCATCGAATATTTTTCGATGGAAGATATCCGTCAGGGTATCGTGCATGTGATAGGGCCGGAGCAGGGCTTCACACAACCGGGCATGACGATCGTCTGCGGCGATAGCCACACATCGACCCACGGCGCGTTCGGCGCACTGGCGTTTGGCATCGGCACTTCGGAAGTGGAACATGTTTTGGCCACGCAAACTTTGATTATGCGGCCGGCGAAAAACATGCGCGTTTTGGTGGAAGGCGATCTGCCGCCGGGCGTCACTTCCAAGGATATGATCCTCGCCATCATTGGCAGCATCGGCGCCGCCGGCGGCACCGGCTATGTGATCGAATATGCCGGCTCGGCCATCCGCAAGCTTTCCATGGAAGGGCGCATGACCGTCTGCAACATGAGCATCGAAGCCGGCGCGCGCGCCGGGCTTATAGCACCGGATGAAACCACGTTTGCTTATTTGAAAGGCCGCACCAAGGCGCCCAAAGGCGCCGATTGGGATAAAGCGGTGGCCTATTGGAAAACGCTCCCCAGCGATACGGGCGCTAAGTATGACAAGGAAATCAAGCTCGATGCTGCGCAAATTCCGCCGACCATAACCTGGGGCACATCGCCCGAAGATACCGTGCCGATCACCGGCGCGGTGCCCGATCCCGCCACGGCGCGCGACGAAGGCAAACGCAAGGCGATGCTGCGCTCGCTCGAATATATGGATCTCAAACCCGGCACCAATATGGCCGACATCGTAATCGACAAAGTCTTCATCGGCTCCTGCACCAATGGCCGCATCGAGGATCTGCGCGCGGTGGCGGCAATCGCCAAGGGCCGCCACGTCGCCAAAAACGTGCAGGCAATGGTGGTGCCGGGCTCCGGTCTGGTGAAACAGCAGGCGGAGCAGGAAGGCCTCGATAAGATTTTGGTCGCAGCCGGTTTCGAATGGCGCGAGCCGGGCTGCTCGATGTGCCTAGCCATGAACGACGACCGTTTGCAACCGGGCGAGCGCTGCGCCTCGACCTCCAACCGCAATTTCGAAGGGCGACAGGGTAGGGGCGGCCGCACGCATCTGATGAGTCCGGCGATGGCCGCGGCCGCAGCGATCAAGGGTAAGTTGGCGGATGTAAGGAAGTTAAAAGACTTATAAAAGAGTGGCATTTAAGCCTGAAATTGAGTATAATCGCGCCAATATGGGAGGACGATATGAGTGCCGTGACATTCGATACATTGAAGCTGGCCCAAAGGCTTAGGGACAACGCCAAGTTCAGTCAGGAACAGGCTGAGCAAACAGCCGTGGCGCTATCCGAAAGCTTCGGCGACTGGCAGGATAAACAGCAATTGGCGACCAAAGTTGATCTGGCCGAAGCCAAAGCCGACATCATCAAATGGGTCGTCGGCATGGGCTTTGCGCTGGCGGCACTTATTCTTGGACTGCTTAAACTACATGGATGATCGGTAGTCAGCAGCGTGCAGGAATCCAACGAGATAACAATCATCGCCCCGCCCGGCACCACCTACGCCAGCTTCTCCCGGCGGGCGACGGCATTTTCGGTCGATCAGCTCATTCTGCTGCTGATCGTGATCATTCTGACCGTGCCGGTTTTCATTCTTCTCGGTGTCGCCGCGATGTTTGCCTGGCCCTTCATCGTGTTCGTGCCGACTTTCTGCTCGGTGCGGGTGCCGGTAGGCTGGGCTTATTTCGCGCTGCAGGAAAGTGGCCCGCATCAGGCCACGCTCGGCAAGCGCTTATGCGGCCTGCGCGTGACGGATATGCAAGGCCGCCGCATTTCCTTTTTTCGCGCGACCGTGCGCTATTTCATGAAATTCGTGTCGGCGGCGATCATGATGATCGGCTTCATCATGGCCGCTTTTACCGAGCGTCATCAGACCTTGCATGATATCATCGCCGACACGCTGGTGCTGAAAAAGACCAAAGGATAATGACATGCAAAAATTCATCAAAGTGAAAGGTATCGCCGCGCCCTTGCCGATGGTCAATGTCGATACCGACCGCATCATCCCCAAGCAATTTCTGAAAACCATCAAGCGCACGGGGTTGGGCCGCTATCTGTTCAACGATCTGCGCTTCACGCCGGATGGCAAGGAAATCGCCGATTTTGTTTTGAACCAGCCACCATACCGCACGGCGCAAATCCTGATCGCGGGCGAAAATTTCGGCTGCGGTTCCAGCCGCGAGCATGCGCCATGGGCGCTGCTCGATTTCGGCATCCGCTGCGTGATTGCACCGAGTTTCGCCGATATTTTTTACAACAACTGCTTCAAGAACGGCTTGCTGCCGCTGGTGCTTACGCATGCGCAGGTCGATAGGCTGATGGCGCTTGCGCAAACGCCCGGCACGGAGCTCACGGTCGATCTCGAAACCCGGCGGGTGACGGGGCCTTTCAATCACAGCTCTGATTTCACGGTTGACGACTTCCGCCGGCATTGCCTGCTCAACGGCCTCGACGACATCGCCCTCACCGAGCAAAACGCCGGCGAGATCGCGGTGTATGAGAAGAAGCAGAAGGCGGAGAGGCCGTGGTTGTAAACACAGGCGTCATCCCGGAAAACTTTCTCTTCGACTGCCGAGCGTAGCGAGGCAGGCGAAAGAAAGTTTATCCGGGACCCAGTTGTGTTATCCGCGAGGATTGTAGGAACGAATTGCATGCCGCACGTTCAGTACAAAAATTTGTTCCAACATTTCTTGTTGATAGGTCAACTGGGTCCCGGATAAATTTTCTTTCGCGCCTCCGCTTCGCGGAGCCACGAAAAGAAAATTTTTCGGGATGACGCCGTTATGGTATGAGATAAACATGACCCACCACATCCTCTTCCTCCCCGGCGACGGCATTGGCCCTGAAGTTATGGCCGAGGCTAAGCGCGTGCTGGAATGGTTTAAAACCAAGCGCAAACTCGCGCTCGAAATCAGCGAAGATGTTGTCGGCGGCGCCGCGATTGAAAAGCACAGCGTGCCGCTGGCGCCCGAAACTTTGGCCAAAGCCAAACAAGCCGATGCCGTGATGCTCGGCGCGGTCGGCGGCCCCAAATGGGCGCAAATGCCCTACGACAAACGGCCGGAGCAGGGGTTGCTCAGCCTGCGCAAGGAGCTTGGCCTGTTCGCCAATCTGCGCCCGGCAATTGTGTTCGATGCGCTGATCGAGGCCTCGACGCTCAAACCCGAGATTGTGCGCGGCCTCGATATCATGATCGTGCGCGAATTGACCGGCGGCGTTTATTTCGGCGAGCCGCGCGGCATTTCGGATATCGGCAACGGCGAGCGCCGCGGCATCAACACGCAAGTCTATACGACCAGCGAAATCATCCGCATCGCGCGCGTGGCGTTCGATCTGGCGCATAAGCGCGGCAAAAAAGTTTGCTCCTGCGAAAAATCCAATGTGATGGAAAGCGGCATGCTGTGGCGCGAGGAAGTGACCAAGCTCCACGCCGCCGAATATAAGGATATCGAACTCTCGCACATATACGCCGACAATTGCGCCATGCAATTGCTGCGCGCGCCCAAGCAATTCGACATCATCCTCACCGACAATCTGTTCGGCGATATTTTGTCGGACGAAGCCGCGATGCTGACCGGGTCGCTCGGGATGCTGCCGTCGGCATCGTTGGGTGCGGCGGACAAATCCGGCAAACAACCGGCGATGTATGAGCCAATCCACGGCTCTGCACCCGACATCGCGGGACAAGACAAAGCCAACCCGCTGGCCAGCATCCTTTCCGCCGCGCTGATGCTGCGCACTTCGTTCGATCTGGCGGAAGAGGCCAATATGATCGACACGGCTGTCCGCGCCGTGCTGAATTCCGGCATCCGCACGGCCGATATCGCCGCTGGTGGCATCAAACCGGTCGGAACCAAGGCGATGGGAGATGCGGTGTTGCAGGCGTTGGGGAAGCTGCAAAATAACCAATAAGCTTGTTTGTTAACTATATTTCGATGCCACGAAACTAATTTGGCTGTTCAAAATCAATCGCGATTAATTGTAGAATTGGATTGTTTAAAAATACGGAACAATTGAGGCGTTTATGAAGGATAATGGCATAGAACTTGTGCGGATCGTCAAGACGCCGATCGTGGACGGGCGCATTTTCTCGAACCAGCTTGCGCGGGGCGGTTCGTTCCGGGCCGTTGCAAATGCCGTGATCAACGATTGGCATCGCGGCTGCCCGATCGACGAAGATATCCGTGAACAGGAAATCAGCGCTACGCTCGATATTCTGAAAGCCGAATTTTCCTTCGTGGATATTGATAAAGTTTATCCCATGTGCGACGACGTCGATCCCGAAGATATTGCGTTCAATGCACAATATGGCGTCCCTTTTGTGGAAGGAGAACCAGCCACTGTTGGCCCCGCTTTGCTAGAGTCAGAAAAGAAATTCGAAGTGTATCCTGTTGTTTTATCTCTGAGAGAAATTAGGGCTTATCTGAAAATCGCCAATGAAATCGGATATGCTTACGGCATCGTTCGTGATCAGTTGCTTGTTGCCCAAGTGGCGCTTGAAAAAGAGCATTCGGCCCTGCTAACTGAAGAAAAAACGTTCGATGATTATCTGGAACCTACCAGTATGATCCTCACCGGCGCTCAAATGAAAGCAGGCTGCGCGGAGCAGAGAGACGACGTAGTTTTGAATGTTCTTTTTAAGCGAACTCCAGAAATATACAAAAGACTATCCCAACTATCTCAAATGGTTGTGAGAAGACAATCCGAGAACCCGATTATAAATTTATATAAACGCGCGAGCAATTCATTCTCTCTTTGGAAAGCACGCCGGCGCGTGATGTACTTCCTTGAAGCAGTGGAAGACAATTGGGTGTTGAAAAAGGGCTATTCATTTCCGACAGGCATCACCGCCTCGGATTTTCATTGGACAAAAACCGAAGGGCTTCGTCTTACCTTTGCCTTTCATGTTGCTGAAATTCTAATCAGGCATCCGGCTTTATGCGTACGGCCGGATGTTCAACGTGCTATCCAAAAAATTATCGACAAGGAGAACAGTCCAGCGATCCGCACCGTTTTATCCGATGCCCAGCAGTTTTCACCGGTTAATCCGAAAGAAGCCCAAGCCCGTCTCATAGAATCCCGCGTAGCTTTCTCAATAGGACAACCGTCTCTGAACGAAATAATCGCCCGTGGCATGCAGCTTTGAGCGGTCAAGTAGAGATTGAATAAATTAAGCTGACATGTAAAAAGTTGCACCATCCCGGCGAAAGCCGGGATCCAGACATACATTCCGTCAGCGCTGGTGGAAAGATTCTCTGGATTCCGGCTTTCGCCGGAATGGCGCTTTTTGTAACCGAAACCAGAAAAACCATGCCCCCCCTCTCCCTCATCCGCAATTTTGCGATTATCGCGCATATCGATCACGGCAAATCCACGCTCGCGGATCGGCTGATCGAGCGCTGCGGGGCGGTCGAGGCGCGCGATATGCGCGCGCAAATTCTCGACAGCATGGATATTGAGCGCGAGCGCGGCATCACCATTAAGGCCCAAACCGTGCGGCTTAGCTACAAGGCGAAAGATGGCGAAACCTATCAGCTCAATCTGATGGATACGCCGGGGCACGTCGATTTTGCCTATGAGGTCAGCCGCAGCCTCGCCGCCTGCGAAGGCTCGATTCTGGTGGTCGATGCCTCGCAGGGCGTCGAGGCGCAAACTTTGGCCAATGTCTATCAGGCGATCGACAACGGCCACGAAATCGTGCCGGTGCTCAACAAGATCGATCTGCCCGCCGCCGAGCCGGGTCGCGTGCGCCAGCAAATCGAGGATGTGATCGGCCTTGATGCCTCGCGTGCGGTGCTGATCTCGGCCAAAACCGGGCAGGGAATCGACGATGTGCTGGAAGCGATCGTCACCCGCCTGCCGCCGCCGCAAGGCGACCGCGATGCGCCGCTCAAGGCGTTGCTGGTCGATAGCTGGTACGATGCCTATCTCGGCGTCGTCATCCTCGTGCGGGTGGTGGATGGCGTCATCAAGAAAGGCCAGAAAGTCCGCTTCATGCAAACCGCGGCCACGCGCGATATCGACCGCGTCGGCATTTTCGCGCCGAAGAAAATCGAACTCGGCGAATTGGGGCCGGGCGAAGTGGGCTTCATCACCGCCGGCATCAAGCAGATTGCCGATACGCAGGTCGGCGACACGATCACCGACGAGCGCAACCTCGCCGACAAGCCGCTGCCCGGCTTCAAGCCTTCAGTGCCGGTGGTGTTCTGCGGATTGTTCCCGGTCGATTCCGCCGAATTCGAGCATCTCAAGGAATCGCTCGGCAAATTGGCGCTCAACGATGCCAGCTTTAAATTCGAGCCGGAAAGCTCGGCCGCGCTCGGCTTCGGCTTCCGCTGCGGTTTTCTTGGTCTGCTGCATCTTGAAATCATTCAGGAAAGATTGGAACGCGAATTCAATCTCGAGCTCATCACCACCGCGCCCTCGGTGATCTACAAGGTGCATCTCATGCACGGCCGCGGCATCAAGGAATTGCACAACCCCGTCGACATGCCCGATGCCGGCCAGATCGAGAAAGTCGAGGAGCCGTGGATCAAGGCCACCATTTTCACGCCCGACGATTATCTCGGCGGCATTCTCGCCCTTTGCAACGACCGGCGCGGCGAGCAGGTGGAGCTGACCTATGTCGGCAGCCGCGCGATGCTGGTCTACCGCCTGCCGCTCAACGAAGTGGTGTTCGATTTTTATGATCGGCTCAAATCGATCAGCAGCGGCTATGCCAGCTTCGACTATCACCTTGATGATTATCGCGAAGGCGAATTGGTGAAAATGTCGATCCTCGTCAATGACGAACCGGTCGATGCGCTGGCCATGATCGTGCATCGCGGCAATGCCGAAAAGCGCGGCCGTATGCTGTGCGAAAGGCTAAAGGAGCTTATTCCACGGCAATTGTTCAAGATCGCCATTCAGGCCGCGCTCGGCGGCCGCGTGATCGCGCGCGAAACTATCTCCGCCCTGCGCAAGGACGTGACGGCCAAATGCTACGGCGGCGACGTCACCCGCAAACGCAAACTGCTGGATAAGCAAAAGAAGGGCAAAAAACGCATGCGCCAGATAGGGCAAGTCGAAATCCCCCAATCGGCGTTTATTGCGGCGTTGAAGATGGAGGATCGGTGATAGAATTCAACGTCATCTCATAACGTCATCCCGGAAAATTTTCTTTTCGCGAAGCGAAAGAAAATTTATCCGGGACCCAGTTACGCTATCCGTAAGATCGGTATGGCGGAAGTCATACCTGGATCGCGGATCTTCCTACTCATAAGATTTCCGATCGCCACACAACCTTTTATATTCTTCAATCGAAATTATTACCCCGACATCGCGATTATCATGTTGGATAAGAATCGGCCCGCGCCGCACCGTCTCCAGCGCTGCATCGAAGTTTTGCTCGACATCTGTAAACGATAGTATTTGCATGATTTGAAGATTGCAGAAAATCGGCGATTTGTCTATTTTTGATTCTTCTTCATTTATGATGCGACAAGAATATGCATTCAGATAGAGACAAGCATTTGGAACAGGTAATCCGCGCAACACTGGTTGCAAGCGGCCACTTGTTGCGCGACTCTCGGCGCGCGGCGGACTTGACTCAATATCAACTCTCGCAAGGTACTAGCATTTCAAAATCTACAATTGCGCGTATTGAGACAGCATCGATACCAAACGGCCCTCGTTTAGGAACGTTGGACACATTATTAAAATTCTGTGGCCAACAACTTATTGCTGTTGTTGTGGATATTCAACCACCGCTGGCAGATAATAAATTGCGCGAACGTTCACCAGATGGGTGCGCGCTGTGATGAACAAGAAAACCCCCTAATCCTCAAACGGATCCCTGACCAAAATCGTATCCTCCCGCTCCGGGCTGGTGGAGAGCAGGGTCACCGGGGCTTCGATCATTTCTTCCAGCCGACGGATATATTTGATCGCGTTGGGCGGCAAATCGGCCCAGCTGCGCGCGCCGCGGGTGCTGTCCTTCCAGCCGTCGCAAATATCGTAAACCGGCGTCACGGCGGCCTGTGCGCCCTGCGCGGCCGGCAAATAGTCGATCTCCTTGCCGTTCAATTTATAAGCGCGGCAAATCTTGAGCTCCGCAAAACCGTCCAGCACATCGAGCTTGGTAAGCGCAATGCCGTCGATGCCGCCGGTCTTGACCGCCTGCCGCACCATGACCGCATCGAGCCACCCGCAGCGGCGCTTGCGCCCGGTCACGGTGCCGAATTCGCGCCCGCGTTCGCCGAGCCGCGCGCCGACCTCGCCCTTGTCCTCGGTCGGAAACGGGCCGGAGCCGACGCGTGTCGTGTAGGCCTTGCAGATGCCAAGCACGCGGCCCACGGTTTTCAGACCGATGCCGGCGCCGCTGGCGGCGGTGGCAGCCACCGTGTTGCTGGAGGTGACGAACGGATAGGTGCCGTGATCGACATCCAGCATTGCGCCTTGCGCGCCCTCGAACAGCATCAGCTTGCCTTCGCGCCGCACTTCTTCGAGCCGTTTCCACACCACCGCGGCGTAAGGCAAAATGTCCGGGGCGATCTCCAGCAAATCGCTTTGCAATTTAACGGGATCGATCTCCGGCGCCTTGAAGCCGCGCAACAGCGCATTGTGATGCACCAAAAGCTGATCGATTTTCACGCGCAGCAGATCGGCATCGGCCAGATCGCACACGCGGATCGCGCGCCGCGCCACCTTGTCTTCATAGGCCGGACCGATACCGCGGCCGGTGGTGCCGATCTTGCCGTCGCCGCTGGCGGCTTCGCGCGCGCGGTCGATCGCGCCGTGCACCGGCAGGATCAACGGGCAATTTTCGGCGAGGATCAAATTATCCGGCGAAACCTTGACGCCTTTTTCGCGGATCGCCTCGATCTCCTTAAGCAGCGCCCACGGGTCGATCACCACGCCGTTGCCGATCACCGAAAGCTTGCCCGGCCGCACCACGCCCGAAGGCAACAGGCTGAGTTTGTAAGTTACGCCGTCGATCACCAGCGTATGGCCGGCGTTATGGCCACCCTGAAAGCGCACCACCACATCGGCGCGGTGCGACAGCCAATCGACGATCTTGCCTTTACCCTCATCGCCCCACTGGGCGCCGACCACGGCGACGTTTTTCATAACCTGTGCCTTGTTGCATTAACGTAAAGAAGCCATTTATGCTTGTATAGCAAGGGCCGGGGTGAATTAAAGCGGTGAATTTTTGGGCGGCCTTCTTCTTGACTTCGTAAAAAAGAGGCATTTAATCGAAAGAATGTTAGCGGATAGTACGCCCGTTTGAAAGATAATTAGTGATGCTGGATGCAATTGAAAAATACGAAAGCACTGAAGCTCTGTTGGCAAGGGCTGCAATTTCGACTGCTACGAAACCTTTGCAAATTATATTTGAGGGCCATGCTTTGGTTCAGCCAGAGGGGGCTGAAGCGAGGTGGTGCTTCGTTCGTCAATCGTTGGGCGATAATACGAATATTCCGGTTAGCTTGATTTTGATGTTTTCAAGGAACGAAAAAGCCGAAATTTCGGTTTTGAGACTTTCATTATTGTTGCCGGGACAACAAGGAATGTACCAAGGCATTTATGCTTGGGATCAAGATAAAATTTTTCCAGGCAGGATACCGCCCGAATATTTGGCTCAGGCAGTTTTATCTTTGATGTCGGAAGAAGACGGAACAATTGGACCGCATGAAAATCTCGTTACACACGCCAGCGCGGGTTTTTTTGTTACCGATCTGGATTATGATATAGGTGATGCTTATGATCACGTAAATATTGGGTTGCTCGGTATTCGCACTACGCTTGAGCAAAAAGCCTACAAGGGCCCAAGATTTTTGGAACCAATTTCTTTGTATTCAGCAGAAACAGAATTGCTCACCCGAGATCAACCAGAACAGGCACATGGTCGCTTGGTTTCGGCTTCCAACCCCGCGCTAGCCGCATAATTTCCGCGCACTTAAGCGACGAGACCAGTCCCGGCGTAACCCAAATATGATCCAGCCGCCGCCCGCGATCCGACGCGTTCCAGTCGGCGGCGCGATAACTCCACCATGAATAAAGTTTTTGCTCGGGCGGCGTGAAATGCCGCACGGCGTCGACCCATTTATGCGCCGCGCGCCACGCTTCGAGCTTTTTCACTTCAATCGGCGTGTGTGAAACGACGCCGAGCATTTGCTTGTGCGACCACACGTCGTTCTCCAGCGGCGCCACGTTGAGATCGCCGACCAGAATTTTGGCCTTGGTTTTATCGCGCCGGCTTTTCCACCACACCGCCATCTCGTCGAGAAAGCCGAGCTTGTGCGCGAATTTCGCATTGGCCTTGGGGTCCGGAATATCGCCGCCGGCCGGCACGTAACAGCAATGCACTTCGATGCCGTTCGGCAATTCGGCGAAAATATGCCGGCAATCCTCGCGCTGTTGCCAATTGCGCGCGCCGGTTTTCGCGAGCGGCAAGCGTGAAAGAATGGCGACGCCGTTGTAGCTTTTCATGCCGAGAATATGCTGATGTTTATAGCCTTTGGCCACGAAAGCCGCGCGCGGAAAAGTGTCGTCGATGGTCTTGGTTTCCTGCAAACAAATAACATCCGGCTTGTGCTCGTCGATCAGCCGCTCGACCAGCCCGATCCGCAAACGCACAGAGTTGATGTTCCAGGTGGCGATACGCATGAGAGCCTTAACGTTGAATCATCATTGCGCGCCGGAACTTCCCAAATGCTGAATGCTGATCCCTGAACGCTCCTCTTGCACCTTGCCGCCCTTGCCGAAATTCGGCGGCACGAAGCTGAAGGTATCGCGGTCGAACGACACATCCATCCGCTCATTCTCGAGATTGACGCCGGTGGTGCGGCCTTGTGCATCCAGCACGCGCCATTGCCGCAGCAGCAGCGGATGATCCTCGAAAATCAGCGTCAGCTGCCCCGCGCCGGGATCGTCGGATTGCACCAACGTCAGCTCCAGCTTGGCCGGGAAGCGCTGAAACTTGACGATCGTCACCCCGCCGCTCAGCACGATCGGCTCGCGTAAAATGAAATTGGCGAGGCTGGAGCCTTCCGGCACGTTGGTCTGCGCTTTCAAGGTGCCGTCCCAGATATGCACGAAATCGCCGTCGGCGATGATGAAATCCTTCGAGGGCGGCGCATACACCACCCGCATCTTGCCCGGCCGCTGGATGTCAATCATGCCGCGCTTGAAATCGCCGCGGTCGTCCACTTGCAAAAAATCGGCCGAGATGTTTTTAAGCCCGTTGAGATAATCCTGAATGCGCGCAACATCGCTGGCGTCCTTCGCCGAAAGCTTCGCGGGTTTTACGGACGGTTCTTCTTCGGCCGGTTTTTTAGCCGCCGCTTTTGCCTTGCTTGGCGCAGGATTGGCTGCGGGCGCGGGGGTGGAGTCGTCTTCGTTGCCGGCATCGACCGGCGCCGCGTGAGCCGCAGCAGCAGCGGCTGCCGCAGCCGCCGTCGCCGCCGCGGATTTTTTCGCATAGCCCGGATTTTCCGCCCGCGCCGAAGCGGCGGCGAGACACAGGAAAAGAACAAGGGTCAGATAACGCATACCGGCAATCTGGCCGGAAATTGTGGCGAAAGGAAGGGGATTCTATTTAGCCCACAATTCGTTTCATAAATGAAGGAACATGAAAAACTCTGCGATACCGTTGTTCGCCTGCATCGTACGATTCTATGACATGCTCTTTGCCTGCTGGAGCTACCGCTAAATGTCCATCTTCGACTGCTTCTTCGAGGGTTTTTCCGCACAACAAGGCATATGAAGCAACGCGTATATAGGTGTTCATGCCAAGAACATAATCCGCATATTTATGGGCATAGAAATTAATCGCGCTGCCTGAAAGGTCTTGAATTTCTTCATCATTACTTTGGGCAAATGAATTCCGAAGAATATCGAAAGCAGAACGGCGCCATTGAAAAGGAGAAACAGTTTCATCTAGTGATTGGTCGACAAATGCAGAAAAAACAAATTCTTTCGCGCTTAAGGGATTCAAAGGATTTCTACCAATTATCGTCGGACCAAGTTTCCTCAACCCCTCGACAGTTCGATTCATATTCTCCAGATAATTTGCTTTTACGTTATCGCGATGATCGTCGATAATGGATTTATGAAGGCCAGACGAAATGATGGGTTTGGCATCATCAAGATCGCACATTTCGAACATGAATCGATCAGGGAGCGCGCAAATCAAAGCCGCCGCTTCATCAAAATCATTTTGCCAATCATTAGAGTTATTCGAAGTGCTCATTACATCCTCTAGAAATAACGAGAATTTTTATAACAAACAAAGGCTTCAAAATCCATAGAAAAAAGATTGATTGTGTCTAGTCGCATCTTTTCTTCTTAACCTTTTATTCCTCTGACCTTCTGCCATAAATCTCCCGCTTCCCGGTCGCCGTCGCCGGGCTGATCAACCCCTCCCGTTCCATGCGTTCGATCAGCGTCGCGGCCTTGTTGTAGCCGAGCTGTAAATGGCGCTGCAGAAAACTGGTCGAAGCTTTCTGCTCGCGCAGAACCAGATCCACCGCCTTGTCATAAAGCTCGTCGCCGGAATTGCCATTGCCCATGCCGAAGCCGCCCGCGCCGCCGGCGTCGCCGCCGAAATCGCCCTGGCCGTCATCTTCGGTCACTTCGTCGAGATATTCCGGCTCGCCCTGTGCCTTGAGGAATTTGACGATCGCTTCCACCTCGTCGTCGCGCACGAAGGGGCCATGCACGCGCGTCACGCGGCCGCCGCCGGCCATGAACAGCATGTCGCCCTGACCCAGCAATTGCTCGGCGCCTTGTTCGCCAAGGATAGTCCGGCTGTCGATTTTGGAGGTGACCTGAAAACTGATGCGGGTCGGGAAATTGGCCTTGATGGTGCCGGTGATGACGTCGACCGAGGGCCGTTGCGTCGCCATCAGAATATGAATGCCGGCCGCGCGCGCCATTTGCGCCAAACGCTGCACGGCGGTTTCGATCTCCTTGCCGGCCACGATCATCAAATCCGCCATTTCGTCGACGATGACGACGATGGTCGGCAATTCGGTCAAATCCAGCGGCTGCTCCTCATACACCGGCTTGCCGGATTCACGATCAAAGCCGGTCTGCACCGTGCGCGTGAGATTTTCGCCGTGCTTGGCCGCCTCGCGCAGGCGCATATTGTAGCCCTCGATATTGCGCACGCCGAGCTTCGACATCGCGCGGTAGCGTTCTTCCATCTCGCGCACTGTCCAGCGCAAGGCCATGATCGCTTTTTTCGGCTCGGTGACGACTGGTGCCAGCAAATGCGGAATGCCTTCGTACACGGACAATTCCAGCATCTTCGGATCGATCATGATGAAGCGGCATTTCTGCGGCGGCAGGCGATAGAGCAGGGAGAGGATCATCGTATTGATCGCCACCGATTTGCCGGAGCCGGTGGTGCCGGCGATCAGCAAATGCGGCATCCGCGCCATGTCGGCGATGATCGGCGCGCCGGCGATATCTTTGCCCAGCACCAGGGGCAGCGCGCCGCCGGCGTCGGTATAGGCCTCGCTGCTGAGCAGTTCCCGCAGATAAACCGTTTCGCGCCGCACGTTGGGCAATTCGATGCCGATCACATTGCGGCCCGGCACCACCGCCACGCGCACCGAAGCCGCGCTCATGTTGCGCGCGATATCATCGGCCAGCGAAATCACCCGCGCCGCCCGCGTGCCGGGCGAAGGCTCCAATTCGTACAAAGTCACCACCGGCCCGGGGCTGACTTTGGTGATGGTGCCGTTGACGCCGAAATCCGCCAGCACCGATTCCAGCAATTTGGCGTTTTTCTCGAGCGCCTCCTCGGAAATTTCGGTGCGCGCATGGCGCGCACTTTCGGGCCATTGCAAAAGCTCCAAAGGCGGCAGCGCCATGTCGCTTTCGGGCCGCAAGGGCAGGCGCGCCTGCCGGGCGGACGCCGCCGGCCGGCGGATCACAGGCCCTTTGGCCTTGATGCGCTTCGGCACCAGATCGGCCGGGCGGGCTTCGATCTCCGGTTCCTCGTCTTCCCGGTCGGTGATTTCGAAACGGCCATCTTCCTTTTCCTCAACATCGGCATGCTCGTGGCGCAAAATGTGCCAGAAACCGAGCAGGGCGCGCTGGATTTTGCGCATCGCCCACAGCACCGTGCGCCGGAAGGCATGCAGCACCACAAGCCATTCGTCGAACGTCAGCGCGCAGGCCATATACATCGTCGTCACCACCACGACCAGCATGCTGACCGCCAGCACGCTGCTGCCCCACACAGGCGGCAGCCGCGCAAGCAACTCGGCGCTCAGCAATTTGCCGAACGCGCCGCCGAAGGCCGGACCTTCGGGCGAAACATGGAAATCGAACGCGCCGAAACCGATCGCAAAACCCAGCATCGCCATCAACGCCGCTGCGATGCGCCACGGCAGTAAATCGAGCCCGCGGCCGGAGGCCACGCGCCAGCCCCACGCCGCCAGCACGAAGGCAATCAAAAATCCGCCGAAACCGAAAAACTGCCAGATAAAATCGGCGCCGTAGCTGCCCATCGCGCCGAGCCAGTTATGAATCGCAAGATGTGTGGTTCCGCCAGCGGCCGTGTTCCAGGACGGATCGGCCGGATCGTAGCTCAGCACCGCCAGCGCCACCGTGAGCGCCGACAACATAATAACCGCGCCCCACGCCAGCCCGGCCGCGCGCGTCACCGCATTGCGCAAATTGTCCGGCAGCAACGCCGGCTTGCGATTGCGCGCGCGAGGGGAACGGATGAGGGGACGAGGCATGGCAGAGATCAGTTATCAGCAATCCGTGATCAGAAGGTTAATTAATTGTGAGTCTATCAACAAAATGGAAAGTGTAAAATCCGCCTGAAAGCAGGCGGCATCTGATAACTGATCTCTGATAACTGCCTTCTGGCTACGCCGCCCCGGCCAACTCATATTCCCAAGCATTCGCGGGCAACAGCGGACCGGCCGCCGGCAAGAATTGCTCGTCCGCCGTTTCGGCGCCCCGCGTGCTTTCGAACAACACACCCTGACCACCGACGGTCACAAGTTCCGCCAGGCGTCCGTCAGGCGTGAAGGCGCCGCACACCAAGGGGCCACCGCGGCCGCAGCCGCCGTCCAGCGTTACCGCTGGCTCCTCGAGGCTCGGGCCGCTGTTGACGGAATCGAAACCGCGCACGATGCGCGCATAAACATTTTGCGCGCGGCCCGACACGCGGAAGGTCGCCGACGTCCACCACAGCGCCTCGCCCTGATCTTCCAGCGCGTGCGAGGGATCGAAACTGGCCGGCACCAACAGCAATTTTTTCGCTTCATAGGCGGTTTGCGCAAAGGCCGCGCGGCGCATGCTGCAAAAGAGAGATTCATGCCCCGGCGTCATACGTTGCAGGACGCGCAGCTGATTGGTCCAGCGCGTGATCGCAAGGCTGCCCGCGCGCGCCATCGAGCGCGTATCCTTAAGGCTCACCCCGTAAAGCCGCAAATAGGATTCGACGCCTGATGCTAATAGCCGTTCCAGCGTTTCCGGCGCCGTCGGCGCGAATTGCAAACGCAGGAGGCGCAGCCACGCTTCCTCGGCCGGTCCGCGCAGATGCACGATGTCGCATGGCTCGACGCCGGGCTTGGCCAGCAGGGCCGAGCGGAAGGCGAGCAATTCGTCATACAACTCCGCATTGGTGGCGGATTCGGTGCCGAGATAATTGCCGAGATAGACCAGCCGGTCGCGCAGCGAAAAACGCCGCGCCAGATAATCGTGCAGCGCGGCCAGACGCTCGATATCGCCATGCACGGCGGCAACGGCCCAAATGCGGCGCGGCGCGCCCAGATCGGCGAATCTTTCGTTCATGTTTTCCTCTGTTAACCATAACGGAGTCGAATTCATGCAATGAATCACACGACTCACCCGACTGCAAGGATTCACTACTGCCGGTAGGTTCTTTTTTGTGGGATAAACGCTATATATGGAGCCGCAAAACCGGCCGCGCGCATTTGTCCACAAGGTGAAAGCGCTTAGAGGCTACATTAAGCCAATAGAGTAAGCGCATAGCCTACATGAATCTTTTGCTCTAACATTGATAAAGTCGGCAGCCATTTGAATCAGGAATTTATCATGTTTGTGCCTGTTGATAAAGTTTTACGCCTGCGGCCAATCGCGCAGCATTGGCTGGCAACAATTTTCGTCCTGCTCATGTTGCTTACCGCTTCCGCCGCGCGCGCGGCCGATGATTCCGCACGCCAGCAGCTGCAAGCCTGCCTCAAGAAAGCCGATCGATTACCCGACATCGCCCGCGCGGATGCCGAAGCCTGGCTCAAGCGCGGCGGCGGCGATGCGGCGCTTTTGTGCCGCGCCACGGCCGCTTTTCATAGCGGCGAATTCGCGAAATCGGCGGCGGATTTCACGCGGCTGGCCGAAACCCGCAGCGATGCCAAACGCGCCGCGCTTCTGCATGCGCAAGCCGGCCTCGCCTGGATGCGCGCCAAGGATTACAATAAATCCGAGGATGAATATGGCAAGGCCCTCGCGCTCGAGTCACAGAATCCCGAATTCTGGGTCGACCGCGCCACCGAGCGCGGCGCCGCCCAGCGTTATTGGGATGCGATTGACGACCTCAACGCCGCGCTCAAGATCATGCCCGATATGCCGGAAGCCTTGCGCCTGCGCGGCGATGTGTGGTTCAAGCTCGGCCTTGGCAACAAAGCCGAGGAGGATTTCCGCCGTGTCGCCGAAATCGAAGCCGAGGATGACGTGGCGAAAACCAGGCCGCAAAACCGCAAAAAATGATCGTCACTCGCTTCGCGCCGAGCCCGACCGGGCATTTGCATCTGGGTCATGCCTATTCGGCGCTGTTCGCCTATGAAGCCGCGCAGCGCGAGCAGGGCAAATTTCTCCTGCGCATCGAAGATATCGATCCGCTGCGTTGCAAACCCCAATTTATCGACGATCTCAAAGAAGATCTGCATTGGCTCGGCCTCGATTGGGAAGAACCGGTGCGCCGGCAATCGCAGCATCTCGATGATTACCGTCAGGCGCTGGAAAAACTCAAAACGCGCGGCGTGATTTATCCGTGCTTTTGCACGCGCCGTGAGGTGGCGATCGAAGCCAAAACGTCCGGCCACGCGCCGCATATATCGTCGGAAGGCCCGGAAGGGCCGATC
>Ga0207147_1050_pt1 | contig 22229 bp, 18 predicted proteins | sample Alteio_BWMinHeat_33_FD_153551 | JGI IMG/M metagenome (GOLD analysis project Ga0207147, IMG submission 153551) | Enriched cells from forest soil in Barre Woods Harvard Forest LTER site, Petersham, Massachusetts, United States -... | ecosystem: Environmental > Terrestrial > Soil > Temperate forest >... | reverse complement strand
ACGGCGATCGATCCGGCCTTGACACTATTCAGCGCCGAGCCGATGACCGAGTACACCATCGCCTCCCTGTTTGGACAAAAGGTCGCGGCCAGTCTCTTGAGCGTCCTAGGCGGCATCGGGTTGCTCCTGGCCGCGATGGGGCTTTACAGCGTGATGTCCTATTCCGTAGCCCAGCGCACCAGTGAAATCGGAATCCGCGTGACGCTCGGCGCGCGTCCCCGCGACGTGCTGGGGCTGGTGATGCGGCAGGGAATCGCGTTCGCAGTGTGCGGACTCGTCGCGGGTTCGATTGTCGCTGCGGTGCTATCGCGCTTAGCCGCGTCGGTGCTGGTTGAAGTGAGTCCCGTGGACCCGCTGGTCTATGCGGGAACGGCGCTATTCACGTTGCTGGTGGCGATGGTGTCGGCGGCTATTCCGGCGTTACGGGCCTTGCGCGTCGATCCGATGGTTGCTTTGCGAAGCTAGCCGGGCATAGAGTAGGGGCATGAAGCCGATTCTCTTTGTGCTCTTGGCTTGTCCAGGCTTATTTGCGGCCGATGTCGTCTCCGTCTTCAAGCTGATCGATGAAGGCGCTAAGCTCTCCGACACGGCGGCTGCCGCCATGGAGCAGTCCGACGACCGGGAATCCCACATTCGATTGCTTTCCTACTGGACATCGCGCCCAGAAACCGCCGATGCCGCTGTGGTAAAGGTAGCACGAGCGCGCCACATCTGGTGGATCCTCCAGCATTCTCCCAAGGACGATCTGTTCGGCACCGCATCGAGAATCGCGCGGATTTACACCGCAGGCCGATGGGCCGATCCCGAATCATTTACTGCGATCGAGAAGTTTTGGTTGGCGCAGCCACCCTCCCGAGCGGCTGCGGATTGGATCGAGTTAGGAGATCCACCGGAGGCTGCGCGCATCTACGAGGCACTAGGGCTTCAACGCGAACTGGGCCGACTCTATGCGAGAGTCTATCTCGGAGTTGTCGCCGAAGAGTACGGGATTGGGGATGCGGTGCTCACCGATGAGGCGCGCAGCAAATCAGAATTCGCAGCGAAGGCGAAGGCCACAATGGAGTCTTCAAGCGACAAGGATTCTCTGTATGGCGCCTCTCGATCTTTGGCGTTGGATGGCGGCTTGCTTTATGCCGATGGACACCTTGCCTGGGACTATACGCCGCTGTTGAAATCATTGTCGGTTCGTGCCCGCGCGGCCGCCCCTGATGATCTGACGCTCTACGTCTTGCGCGATTCTCTGCCGGCACGCGGCGAGCGTCCGACAAAGCTCATATTGGTGGGCGGCGGCGTCCAAAGCAACCGAGCAATCAGCAAAGGGCCACCGACTTATCCGCTTTACGCCAGAAACGCCGGCATTCAAGGAACAGTGCGATTGGAAACCTTGATCAGCCCTACCGGGGTCGTCGCCCGCATGGTCGCGAAAAGCGGCCCGCAAGAACTGGTACAGGCCGCTGTCGATGCCGTTAAGACCTGGCGTTATCAGCCGACCATCTTAAATGGCAGCGCCGTTTATGTTCTCACTACGATCGACGTCAACTTCGCCTTGAGTCGTCACTAGCTTTAAAGCCACTATTTCAAACGCCGTTCGATTTCCGCGCGCAGTTTCGCCGTATCCAAACGTAGCGACTCGTATCGGCGCTGGTCTTCGCCGCCGGATTTGAACGTCATTTGATGCATCCAGAATACGGGCTTCGGAGTAACGTCGCTCCATTTCACTCCCGGTGGATACAGCATGTAGATATCCCACGCAGGATTGGGGATTCCCAACTCCAGCAGCTTCTTAAGGAGCTTACCCGACTCCGCCAGCGGATCCCAAAATTGCTCGGCGCGCCATTCGTCTTTCAAGAGCGATGCGGAATCGTCCGCCGCCTCGGTGCCATCTTTCGGCAGGATTGGTTCCCAGATGACGAACACTTTCAGCCGTCCGTCGGAGATCTCGTTCAGCACGTCATCGCGAATCACGGTCACGCCGTGAAGGCAGACCCCTCAGGTGGGCGAAGCCAGCATCACCAGACGATAGCGATCGAAGTAATTATTGAAATGTTGTTTGAACTGCGTCAGGTTCGGATTGAGTGTAAGAACCGTGACCAACAGCAGGATCATGAAGCCCGATTCTATCATCCGCTAGGCTAGAATGGACCAATGCTTCGACGAATCGCCCTTCTGCTGCTCTGCGTGACGCCTCTATCGTCTCAAGTCAAATTAACACGCACCGGGGAGCAGGTGGACGTCGTCATCAACAGCAAGCTCTTTACTTCTTTCTACTTTGGTACGGACGCTCCGAAGCCTTACTTCCATCCGCTACGTGCGGTGAACGGCACGGTAGTCACGCGCAGCTTTCCCATGGAGAAAGTCGAGGGTGAAGAGCCCGGCGAACCGCACCATCGCGGATTCTGGTTTGGGCACGGCGATGTGAATGGCATCGACTTCTGGCTGGAGGGTCCAAGCAAAGGCAAGATCGTCTTGACGACGCTCGGCAAACTAATGAGCGGTCCGGAGAGCGGCTCGTTCACCGCAGAATTTCAGTGGCAAGCGCCGGATGGCACTCCCGTGCTCGAGGATCGCCGCACCATGACGTTTTCGCAAATTGGTGCTGAGAATATCGTGGACGTCGAGATCACGCTACGGCCCGCAGCCGGCGCGGGGAAAGTCACGTTCGGGGATACCAAGAACGGCGGCTTCGCGATCCACTGCGTTTCGGCGTTGAACGTGATGACCAACTCGGAAGGTGGCAGGGGCGAAAAGGAAATCTGGGGCAAGCCGGCCAACTGGGTGGACTTTTCCGGGGCCGTTCCGGACGCCCGACTGGATGACGCCAAACTCGGCATCGCCATGTTCGACTCCCCCAGGAATCCCAAGCATCCGCCGTTTTGGCAAGCTCGTCAGGCCGGAACTTTGGCGGCCAATCAATTCGGTGAACATGATTTCTTCAACGACAAGACCCGCAACGGCAGCCTGACGATCCAGCCCGGCTCGAGTTTGACGTTTCGCTATCGCGTCCTCATTCATGGCGGCGACGCCGTTACAGCTAGAGTCGCCGCGCAGTATAAGAAGTGGTCGGAGAAGGAAGCCGCGCGCTAGTTGTCCGTTGCGCCTCGCCGCCGTTGTTGCTGCTGCTGTTGAACACCCTGACCATTCTGGCCGGGGCGCACCGCGGGTGGCCCGGTTTGCGGGGTCTCGCGGTTCAACTCCCACATGTCCACGCTCTGGTCAAAATCGCCCAGCAGGTATTTGCAGAAGTAGTCCATCCGTAGCCAGGAAAAATAGTCGCCGGACGTCGTGTACCCATGGCGTTGGCCGGGCAGCACCACCAAATCGAAACGCTTGTGCGCTTTGATCAATGCATCCACCAGACGCATCGTGTTGGCCGGATGCACGTTGTTATCGATGTCGCCGGTCGAGAGCATCAGGTGTCCCTTCAAGTTCTTGGCGATCTCAGAGTTTTTCTCAATCGCGTACTCGAAGCTGACTTTGCCGTCCTTGTCCATGACCTCCTTGACGCCGTGATGCTTCTCGCTCCAGGTATTGTTGTAGACGTTGTTCTCATGGTTGCCCGACTCCGAAACCGCCACTTTGAAGAAGTCGGGATAAATCAGCATCGCGGCCGTGGACATGAAACCGCCGCCGGAGTGTCCGGTGATTCCCACGCGGTCTATATCGATGAACTTGTAACGCTCGGCCAACTCCTCGACCACACGCTTCTTGTCGGCTAATCCGTAATCGCGCAGGTTGCCGTAGCCATAGGTGTGATACCACTTCGAGCGGTGCGGATTCCCGCCGCGGTTGCCGATTTCAATCACAATGAAGCCAAGGTTAGCCATCGTCATGTTGGCGCTGCGAGGGGTGAAGGTCTTAGTGACACTCTCGGTCTGCGGACCGGGATAGACGTACTCTACAATCGGATACTTCTTGTTCGAATCAAAATCAAAGGGCTTGTACATCACGCCATACAGATCGGTGATTCCATCGTCAGCCTTGGCCTTGAACGGTTCGGGATACTGATAACCCGCTTCGAGCAAGGGAGCCACGTCGATAGTCTCGAGCGGCATCACCACTGTTCCCGCGGCATCCAGTAGCGAGGCTACCGGCGGAGTGTTCACCCTTGAGCTATTGTTAATAAAGTAGTGCCCCGAGTCCGCCATCTCGACGGCGTGGGAAGCATCGCCCGGATCGAGCAACTTCATACCGCTGCCATCCAACTTCGCGCTGTAGAAATGGAGGTAGTACGGGTCCTCGCCCTCTTCGCGGCCTGACGCGGTGAGGTACATCACACGCGCCTTCGAGTCCACGTAAGCGATGTCCTCGGCCACGAACTCGCCCCTCGTAATCTGATTCTTCAGTTTGCCGGCCGCATCGTACAGGTAGTAGTGGCCCCATCCATCGCGCTCACTCCACCAGATCAACTCCGTGCCATCGCTCGAGATCTTGACCGGCTTGTCCTCAATGTACACGTTCATGCGTTCTTCGATCAACGTCGAGACATCGCCGCTCTTGACATCGACGACGCAAAGGTCTTCCCGGTGCAGATCGCGGCTGGTACGCGTGAAATGAAGCTTGTCTGAGCCAGGGCCGGCCCACATCGCTTCGGTTTTCTCATGCTCGGTGCGCATGCGCGCGGTGGGACGTTCCGTCGCAATTCGCAAAGTCTGATCCTTGAACGCGTCGGCCTTGACGATCTTCCGTTCCTTGGAAGTGATATCGAATATCTCGATCTGCGGCTGCGGGATATTGGCTTCGCCGGGCATGGCGTAGCGATACGATTCCAGAGTCGGGCGCGGACTCGCCAGCGAGTTGATGACCCACAGTTTTTCCACCTTGCGCGAATCGCGCCGCACCAGCGCAAACTTGCTGGAGTCCCTGGACCAGGCGATGTTGCCGGCCGCGACGCGAGCATTCTTGTCCTGGGTCTGGGTAGTTTGGGTGGTGTCGCCTGTCCCGTCTTGCTGTTGCTGTTGTTGTTGCTGCTCCTGTTGTTGCTGTTGTTGTTGCGCGTCGATGCCGTAGCCGAAATCCTCCTCGCCGTCTTTCGTGATTTGGATTTCGGCGATGGAAGTATCGTCCGCTTTCTTGAGCGCCTTGGCATAGTTAGCCGCGTCCATCATGTATAGGTTGTGACTACGCGCGAAGACCACCCACTTGTCGTCCGGAGAGATGCTGGCCCAAGTGGGTTTACGGGTGGGCCGCTCGTCGAGCAGGGTGAGCTTTCCGTTGGCTAGCTCGTACTCAAAGGAGAGGATCTTCTGGTCGCTCCGCGCTACCGGGCCGCGGGGCGGACCGCCGCCCTGCTGTTGCGGATCGCCCGAGTCTGGAAAGCCCGCATCGTCCTCAACGTCATCTGGAGCTTGACCCGTCATCGGGGGAGGACTAACGGCCGGTTTCTTCTCACCGGGGATCACGGCGTCGCGCGGCACCACGATCTCGAACTGAAAGGTCGTGTCGCTCTTCACAAATCTAATGGTTGTGAAGGGAAGATGCTGCGAGTCATAGGGCAGGCCCGTGGCCGAGGTCAGTTGGGAGGCTAGTTTCACGGGATCGAACACGGGAGCCTTGGTTTTCTTCACTGGATCGACCATCCAGAACTTGCGGCCCTTGTTGTTCTCGAAGCTGTACCAGAAGCGGTCGCTGGAATCGAGCCAGCGTGGGGTCACGGCGGTGTCGAAGATCAGCTTGCCGACCTTTTGCCGGGACCATTGCGCGGCCAGTTCATAGTTAGCTTGAACAGCCTTGGTTTGCTTGGCGAGGACATCTTTGCTTTGAACGTTCTTGGTTTGGGCCAGCGAAAGCGAGGTGAGTAGTAAGAGGGTAATCATTTTCGGCATGTCGGTGAGCGTACACGATTCGAGACCGCAGGTCTAGACTCTCTGTTCACGGGGGTTGCGTTGGGGTATATTGGGTGAGAAACTAGCGCTAGGGAAGTGTCTACGTCCATGTCTACGGCTATGTCTACATCAGGTGTCGCGACGATCACCAATGAGCAAGCCCTAATCCTGGCATCTCCCGGAGTTGCCGCGGAAATCGAGTCGGCGCTTCCCGGAGTCGGCACCATGGTGGATGTCGCTGGCTTCGATCCTTCGCTGCCCGTTGTCCTGGTCGGCGACGATCCTCGGCTCTTTCAAGCCTCCATCCGCGCCGCCGTCGCCGAAGACCGGGCCCGCGTCCTCTACGTCCTCACCGGCGGATCGGACCTGCCGGGGCAAGCTGCGGGATTTCCGATCTTCAGTTTTCTCTCCAGGCCGTTGCATCCGCGGGTGGTCGAAAGCATGGTGTTTGCGGCGCAGGAAAACATGCTGCTCTACACCGGCCGGCAGCGTCTGGAGCGCGACCTTTCCCAGGCCTTTGTAGAGATTGACGAGTTGAATAACATCGGCGCGGCGCTTTCCGCCGAGCGCGATAGCACCAAGCTCTTAGATCTGATTCTGCAAAAGAGCCGTGAAATCACCAGGAGTGACGCCGGCAGCATCTATCTGGTGGAAGAGGATGAAAAAGTTTCCGGCCGGGTGCTGAGATTTTCCCACACTCAGAACGACAGTCTGAACGTGCCGTTCAAGGAATTCACGATCCCGATCGATAAGTCCCGTATTTCTTCGTATGTCGCATTGACCGGCGAGACGCTTCATATTGAGGATGTCTACAACCTTCCACCGGATCTTCCTTACTCCTTCGCCAAGGACTTCGACGCGCGCATCGGCTACCGCACCAAATCGATGCTCACCGTGCCGATGCAGAATCACAAGGGCGAGATTGTCGGCGTGCTGCAACTCCTGAATCACAAGACGGATTGGAATGCGCGCGTCACACCGGAAAACGCCGACGAAGTCCTGCGGCCGTATCCGGAACGGGCCCAGCACCTGGTTCGCTCGCTGGCCAGCCAGGCGGCGGTGGCGCTCGAAAATACACGCCTGATCCAGGACATCCAAAACCTGTTTGAAGGGTTCGTGCAAGCCTCGGTCATGGCGATCGAAGCGCGCGACCCGACCACCTCCGGCCATTCCTTCCGTGTCAAGAAACTTACGGTGGCGCTGGCCGAAGCGGTGGACCGCGTCGACGATGGCATCTATGCGGACGTAAAATTCTCCGCCGAGCAGCTTCGCGAGATCAACTACGCCAGCGTCCTGCACGATTTCGGCAAGGTCGGAGTGCGCGAGCACGTGCTGATCAAAGCGAACAAGCTCTACCCGCAACAGTTGGAAGTAGTGCAACAGCGTTTCGACTACGTGCGCAAGGCGATCCAGGAACAGCACAGCGGCCAACGTTTGGCCTACATTCTTGAAAAAGGACGCGAGGAGTATATCGCGAAGCTGCCGGAGTTCGATTCCGACTTGAGCGCGCGCATCAAGGAAGTGGATGACTTCCTGGCGTTCGCGCTGGAATGTAATCGTCCTACCGTGCTTCCGGAGGGCAACTTCCAGCGCCTCGTCGGTATGGCAGCCCTTGAATATGTGGCCTGGGACGGCACTACAAAGCCGCTGATCACCGTCGACGAAATGCGTCTGCTCTCCATTCCCAAAGGCAGCCTGGACGAAAGCGAGCGCCGCGAAATCGAGAGTCATGTGGTCCATACCTTCAACTTTCTGGCGCAGATTCCTTGGACCAAGGAACTGCGGCATATTCCGATGATCGCGCGCGCCCATCACGAGAAACTGGATGGCACCGGCTACCCGTTCAAACTGTCGGCGCCGGAGATTCCCATCCAATCGAGGATGATGACGATTTCCGATATTTACGATGCGCTCTCGGCTTCTGACCGTCCCTATAAGAGGGCGCTGCCACCCGAGAAGTCGCTTGACATCATTAACTCGGAAGTCAAACGGAACCTGCTAGACGAGGAGTTGTTCAAAATCTTCTTGTCACGGGAAATCTGGAAACTCAGTTTGCCGAAGTGAATCGAAGAGTGAACCCAAGAGTGAAGCGTCTCTTTACAACCCTGACTGTCTTTTGCGCCTTCGCCGCCGCGCAAGCACCGGAGAATGTCTTTCAGATCAAGGCCGGTCCCAGCGTTTCCGGAACGGAACGGTTTTCGATTGCCGATCCCAAGGAAGGCGAAGGTTATGTCCTGACCTGCAAAGCGACCTTTACCGTCCCTGGAAGCAGCAGCGAGACCCAGCAGACATTCACCCTGAACCCGAGATGGGAGCCGGTGCGATACAAATTCGAAACCGATTCCGGCGGCCTCAAGCAAGTGATTGAAGCCTGGGAGGAAAAAGGGAAGTTCAAGCTGAAGGGATCGGGCGGCGGCAAAGGCACAGAGGCGACCGTTCCCGGGCAAGCCCGCACCATCCTGGTGGACAATCTGGTGGCTTGCCATTTACAGGCGCTCCTAAACCGGATTGCGCTGCATCGACCCGACGAAGAATTGAGCCGGGACACCGCTTGGTCGATGCTAGTCCCGCAAGCATTGATCGCCGTTTCCGCGCGAATCTTTCCCGACGGAGAGCTGGATGGCTCGCTGAACGACAAACCGATTCATCTCAAGCGATTCAGGCTGCTGGCCGCTGGAGTCAGCGAAGAGATTCTGGCCGAAGCTACATCGTTGGCTTTGGAGCGGGTCAGTATCTCTGCTCAAAATCTCGAAATGACCCGTGAGGGCTTTCACGTCGGGAGGCCGAGCGGAAATCCGGACGCTTCCGAGCGCAACTTGACATTTCCCAGCGCCGACTTCGCGATTCCCGCGACCTTGTGCGTTCCACGAGGAAAGGCGGGACCGTTCCCCGTGCTTGTGCTGGTTTCCGGATCGGGACCGCACGATCGCGATGAGACCGTCGGGCCTAACAAGACGTTCCGCGACATCGCCTGGGGACTAGCGGCTCGGGGCATAGCCACGCTCCGTTACGAGACGCGCAGCTTCGCATTCAAGAAAGAATTCGCGAGTCAGCAGATGACGCTCGAAGCGGAGGTTCTGGACGATGCTGTCGCGGCGCTTGATTTTGCGGGTAAGCAGAAGGAAGTCGATCCGAAGCGGGTCTTCCTGGCGGGACACGGATTGGGCGGAGAATTGGCTCCGCCGATCGCCGCGCGATCGCGCAGCATCCCAGGTGTGAATCTGGCGGGTGTGATCCTGCTAGCGGCATCGGCGCGTCCTTTGGACGAGATGGTCTTGGAGGAAACTACAGCTCAAGTCAAGCTGGCTGGCTTGAATGAAGATCCTCCCCAGATTAAGAAGCTTCGCGACGATCTTGGGAAGATGCGGTCAGGTGAACTTGCCGGTACGGAGATGATTGCGGGCTTGCCGGTCAGCTACTGGCGCGAGTTTCGCTCGCTGCAGGCGCTGGATGTGCTGAAGAATCTAACGGTGCCGGTTTTGGTATTGCAAGGCGGCAAGGACGTGCGAGTGCACAAGGCGGACTACGACGCCTTGATGCAGGCGCTGTCCGCCAAACCACCTGAGATGCAGGAGGGGAATTTGTTCTTAGACTTGAATCACCTGTTCCAGATGGTGGTGGGAGAGTCGACCGGCGCCGAGTACGCCAAGCCCGTGCCGGTGGCGCCCTCGGTGATCGAGGCGATGGCGGAGTGGATCAAGAAGCAGAAGCAGTGATATAATCGTGGTTTCACCGCACAAAATAAGGATTCCAACCAAATGATGCAAGCGACCCAGTTGCGCCCTGGAGTGATCATAAAATTCGAGAACGATCTCTACACGATCTTCAGCGTTACTCATCGCACTCCGGGCAACAAGCGCGGTTTCATGCAGGTGAAGATGCGCAACCTGCGCAACGGATCCATGAACGACCACCGTTTCTCGTCGGAAGACCGCGTGGAACGCGCGATCATGGACGAACACGAGATGGAGTATCTCTACAAGGACAGTGAGTTCTACTACTTCATGAACACGGAGAACTACGAGCAGACCCAAATGACCCGGGAAACGCTGGGCGACGCGGTGGACTATCTCCTGCCGAACATGAAGATCAACGTGGAGTTCTACGAAGAGAAGCCGGTCGGGATCGAATTGCCCGCGACGGTCGATTTGCTGGTGGTGGAAACGGAGCCCGGCATCAAGGGCGCTACCGCTTCCAACGTGAACAAGCCGGCCAAGCTGGAAACCGGACTGGTGGTCAACGTACCGCCGTTTATCTCAGAAGGCGATCGCATCCGTGTCAACACAACCGACGCAAGCTACCAAGAACGCGCCTAGCAAGAACAAGCCTAATAGCGATTCACCCTTCCGAATCTGGGCGATACGCTTGGCCCTTGGGCTGGGCTTGCTGCTGGCCCTAAAAATCGGCTACGATTTTTACAACCACTTTTACTACACCGAAGAACTTCCCTCCTTCCAGGAGCTGGCTAACCACTGGAATGTCTTCCGGATTGCGGAGCTCCTTCACAATCGAACCCTGCTCTGGCGAGTATTTCCGCGGGCCCGAGTGTTGTCTTTCGTCCTCTTCATGTGGGCCGTTCTATTGGTGGGCGCGGCGGTTCTGGTTTTCGAGTACTTTTGCTATTTTACGTCTCGCGGCAAGAGACGAAACCGCTTCGTCTTCTATGTCAGATTCCGGAATCTCGTTCTCAGTGTGGCTGGCTTTGGCGTGTTGTGCATTGCTTATGGGTTCTATGTCGAGCCGTACTGGCTGCAGGTAAACCATCTCAAGCTGGCTAGTCCTAAGATATCGTCCGCGTCGGGCCCGATCCGCATCCTTCTGTTCTCGGATCTTCACATGGGCCGCAAGCTCCGGTTGGAACCAAAGCTTCCGGAAGTCATCGCGGAGCAGCACCCGGACCTCATCGTTTTCGCCGGCGACGCTATGAACAGCTCCTGGGTGCTGGGAAAGTTCAAGCAATTCATGCTTCGCTTGGGCGATATTGCGCCGGTGATCGTGGTCAAGGGAAATCAGGACCATAGTCCCTTTTGGGATTCAAAAAACATTTACGGCGGTACCCGGGTGCGTGAATTGAACAATGAAGCGCTCACCATCAAGATTCGCGGCACAGAATTGTACTTTTGGGGCCAGCCGTATGACCCGGTTTATCTCCAGCCGGCCAGACCTTCACCTGCACCCGGAGATTACACGATCCTGCTGCATCACACCCCCCGATCTCATGGGGGATGCCGTGCGCGCCGGCTTCGATCTCTATCTCTGCGGACACACTCACGGTGGGCAGGTGGCCCTTCCGTTCTACGGCGCGCTGATTACTTACGCGAGGTACGACAAGAGATACGAGTCCGGCTTGTACCACGAAGGGTCCACCACGTTGTACGTGAATCGCGGCATCGGGCTGGCGAAGTGGCCGCAGCCGGAAGCGCGATTCTTTGCGCGTCCCGAAATCACGGTCATTGATTTGGTTGGGAAGTAGCGAGGGCGCTCGCCCGAACCTCACCGGAGATGGGAGATATCATCAAGCGGGAACTATCGACCGCTTCAAAGTTCAAGCCGGAGACCCGCCTTAATTCTCCGGCGATTTTGGGATCCCAACGCGCGTCGGGAGCTCCGGTCAGAAACCAGTCCCCGCCATTGTCCGCGAGGAACATGCCATATTCTTTGAGCGCGATCAAGATCACGCGTGTTTGCGGAGAGAAGCCACTGCCATCGAACGAAGCACGAAGCCGGAATCGCTGTCCCATTGGGGGCCGCTTGAGATCGTCGGAATTCGAGGCTTGATGCCGCGCCGGCCAGACAAAGCTACGGCGCGTATGACGCACCGTAAACCTCAACGCATGCCGGATCTGACCGGCGGTGACTTCTTGATATCGAACCAAGCCGGGAAAGATGGGCAAAGATGCCGCATCCACGCTGGTATCGTTGAGCTGGTTGGAACGAAGGTCGTGAATCGTTCCTGTCTCCGCTTCCCAGTGGTGTGCCCCAAGTTTATTCGCCAGGAATAGTTCATACAGAACGCACGCGCTTCGGTTGACAACCAGCAAGTGCCGATCCCTGCCATCCTCTATCGGCGCGTTCTCTGGTATCCGATAGACGCCCCGGTCGACGTCCGAGATCTCCACGGCAGGAAGGCTATCGTCCGCGATAGAAAAAGGTATGCCGTCGATCGAACTGAAGTCCGCATGGACTGGCAGGTCCGGCCCAATGGACTGGATGTACGTGGACGAATTCGCATCTACAGGAAGATCTCGAATCGAAGTATTCCAGATGTTGTTGGCGGGAAAAATGGAGCATCCATCGCTCAAGACCAAGTCTGGGCCCTGAGCGTGAATCAAATGCAAGCGTGCTAAGACCCGGTTCTTATGGGGGAGCGCGACTTTGAGGAATCCGGCTGCGGGTAAGCTCAAAACGACCAGTGCCAATACGGTCATGGCTCGCCGATTCTGCTTCAGCTTGTTCCATCCGAACCCCTGTACCAGGAGATCCGTTAGACCGGTCAAGGCCATCCCCAATAGCGCGAAGGGTAACAGCACCGCAAAATACTTGTGGTCCAGGACGAGCTTAAGCAGATCTCTGGTGCTGGGCAAGGCCAACAGCGTGATCGCCGCCGCAGGCCAGGACAACAACGAAACCGCCAGAATCAGCAAGGCCAGGGGGTGCTGCGTTGCCTCCCTCCATCCCGGCACCAGGATCAGCAGATAGGCGAGCGTGACCATCGCGACCCACAGCAGAACGGCCGGAATGGCCGCCATCAGCAACCGATGATCGAATCTTTGAAACAAGGAGAAGTTCGCCAAGATGTCCTTATAGGGCACGACCAGTTTGGCCACTCCGGCAACGGGCAGACTCAACAGGGCAGCCACCAGGATGGACAGTGCCAATAGATGACGCTTGATCCTGTCCCCGGAAGCCCACACGGTCAGATAAGTGAATGCAGCTAAAGCAGCCCATAGGACTACGGCCGGAATTGCCAAGTATATGAAATTCGTCTTCATTTCCGAACGCTGGCGGATCATGACTCAAAGACAAGCCTGAAGTCAACTAGCATTCACTGCGGTGGTGTGTTAGGTTTCTCGGATGCACCGATTTTCATGGTTTCTTGCGGGCGCCTTGCTCGCGACGGGAGGGCTGTGGGCTCAGCCTGCTCCTACTTCATCCGCTGCCGCTGCCAAGTGCCAAGTGATACAAATCCGCGAAATCGGTTTGGTCACGCTAGTGAAAGTGAACTGTCCCGATAACAGGCTGAGTATGGAAGCATGGCTGCCCCCGCGGGAAAAGGCTTCTTGGCTCAGGAAGGACGCTTGGGTCAATGTTGTGTCCATGGGCATGGGGCAAGACGTCCATGTCTCGCCCGGCCGAGCCCCGCGCTCCGACTACTCCAGACCGAAGCCGGTTCACGTGTTGATTTTCGCCAATGGCGGCGCGGCGCATTTAGGCAGGGTCGCGGCAACCCTACTGAGTTTGACGTTTCACTAGTGGCTACTTCTTGGAATATGGATACGGACTGAGCGCCAGAATCTTGGTTTCGGTCGCGCAGGTTGTGGTGTTGAAGGCTGAACCCGGGACCTGAGCAAGTTCTTTCTTAGCTCCATTGAGCGCCTTCTGGAACCCCGGAGTTGCCTGCAACGCCGCAAAAACCGCGGCCCCAAGTGTTCTTCCGGCTTCCACCGCGCTGGCGTTGTGGACGCCGCAGATGATCCGGCTCTCGCCATACGCGCGCGCCCGGGCCATGATGGCGCTCGCGTGGCTGGGAAAGAGCTCCGCGAGGACCAAGCCCGTGGCCCAGCTCAACGTCGCGTGTCCCGAGGGATAATCCCAAGAGCCGACGAGATCCTCGTCGCGCGCGATGCAGATTTCGCCTGCGTCAATCAGAAACGGACGCTTGCGTTTGTACTGTTCCTTCAGATAACCGGACGCAGAACCGTTTTCTCTATAGACAATATCCAGCACGGCTTTCAATTGCGGGTGCTTGGCCATATCTAGATCCACAGCGGTGGCGCAGTGGAAGTCGTTCATCAGATCCTGCAAGCCGTAGCGGTTGTCGCTCCGGGCCAGCTTCCAACGTTCGGAATCCTTTAGGCTGCGTGTTGCGCGAAAGATGGACCGGTCCAGCGTGTCTCTCGCGTCCCCGGCCGTGGGCGCGGGAGGGATGACCTTCAACAGATCCGGTCCTTGCGCCAAAGCGGTTTGAGACCACAGGCTGGTGGCCGTCAAGAGCAACAGGACACCGAGAAGTTTTCGATGCATAAGGATGTATAGTACACTTTCTCACGCCACCCATCTGGAGCCATGGGATTTCGGACATCCCGGCTGGGTCAACGAGCGTTTGACGGCACATCTCGTCTCACCGGTAAAGGACGCAATGGAAAGTGACGCAAAAACTTCCGCGATCGTGATTGCCGCGGCGGTCTTGCATCTGGCGATGCGGGATGAGATGGTTCCGCGGTTCACGAAGGAAACCATCCCGGCGCTGCCCGCCCCCAGACCCACCAACTAGTGGGCGAGCAACTCGCGGATGGCTGATTCGATAACCTCGGGCGGCGCTGAGCCGATCAGGCTCTTCGCCAGCCTGCCCTTGCGATCGTAAAGAAACAGCGCGGGCAATGTGCCGGTCCATTGCGGATTCACGTTATGAACCCAAGCGTCGTCGTTGGTGGTCTTGCGATAGTACGCGGGGAACGGCACCAGATTTCGGTGCAGGAATTTCTCAGCGTACGATAGCTCGCCGGGACGATCGATCGTCACGGTAACGTAATCCAGACCTTTCGGCCCCAGCGACTTGGAGAGCTTCACCAGTTCCGGCGTCTCGGCCCGGCAAGGCTCGCACCAGGCTGCCCAAATGTCCATGAGAACGACTTTGCCCGCGTGTTGCTGGACCAGCGCGTTATACCCTGCCTCGTCGACGGGTTTCAGCGTAAGGTTTGCCGGAGCAAGAAAAAGGAGGAAAGCGACCAGAAGAGAAGTCACTGGATCAGTGTAGCACAGGCCTGTGCTACAGGCTCTTCCGGTTGATCACGCGCGGGATCGGATGATTGGCGCGTACCAGCGCCTTGCTATCGCGGCCGGCGTCGCGCGCAACGGGGTAGGCCATTTCGCTGCGGACGAAGTTCACGAACGCTTGCATCTGGCGCTGCATCTCGCTCATCCGTTCGCGCATGTTCAGGACAATTTCCACTCCAGCCAGGTTCACGCCCAAATCGCGCGTCAGGTTGAGGATCAGTTCCAGGCGTTCCAGATCGCCATCGGTGTAGAGTCGCGTGTTGCCTTCCGTCCGCGATGGTTTGAGCAAGCCCTCGCGTTCGTAGAGACGCAACGTTTGCGGATGTACCTGGAAGCGCTCCGCCACAACAGAAATCACGTACGCGCCCTGGCTTTTCTTTGCGCGCGCCATGCCTAAACCTCGACTCCCAAACCCGCGCGAGGATCCTCGGGATTCAGGGTGGCCAGTTCACGGAGGATTTCCTTGCTGCGCTCGTCCATGATCTTCGGAACCTGCACCGACACTTCCACAAATTGATCGCCGCGCGTACCGGTGCGGGCCGGTTCGACCCCTCGCTCGCGCAGCCGGAACTTCTGGCCGCTCTGCGTGCCGGGCGGGATCTTCAGCAGGGCGCGGCCATCGATGGTTGGCACCTCGATCTTCGCTCCCAGCGCCGCTTCGGTCACCGTGACGGGAACCCGGATAGAGATATCGTCGCCCTTGCGTTCGAAAAACAGATGCTTATCGACAGCGATCACCAAGTACAGGTCGCCCGCCGGACCGCTCGCGGTGCCGCTGTTGCCTTTGGAGGAAATACGCATGCGTGTTCCGTCTTGCGTCCCGGCAGGGATGCGAACTTCCACCGTTTCGGGGCTGAAGCGCCGTCCCTGACCGCCGCAAGCCGGACAGATGTTGCGAGCCTTGCCGGTCCCGCTGCACGATTTGCAAGTAAGCTGGAAGCGCATGGTCCCGGCCATTTGCGTCACCTGTCCCGTGCCTTGGCATTCCGGACACGCTCCGCCCGCGGAGTTTCCCAGCGCGCCAGTACCCTTACATTGGGTACAGGCGGAGTAGTGTTGAACATTGATTTTTAACACCGTGCCGCGAATCGCATCCCAAAATCCAATGCGCGCCTGATACTCCAGATCCTCGCCACGGGTGGGGGTTGCGGTCGGGCTTTCTTCGCTGCCCACGAACTGCGAAAACATGTCGCGGAGACTATCGGCGAATCCACCACCGGCGCTACCACCGGTCTGCTGGCGTGTGTGTGGACCGCGCGCACCACTGCCCGCGCCCGCCCCCTGGAAATTGGAAAAGTCGAAATCGCGAAAAGAAAATTCCGGACCAGACCCGCCCGCGCCTGGGTATCCGCCGTATCCACCGGGGTATCCACCTGGATAGCCACCAGCCTGGGGCGGAATCTGATCCGAGTAGAAGCCATAAGTGTCGTAAATCTGCTTCTTCTTCGGATCGCTGAGGACGTCATAGGCCTCCTGGACGCGCTTGAAGCGCTCCTCGGCCGTCTTGTTATTGGGGTTGACGTCGGGGTGGAACTTGCGCGCCAGCCGGCGATACGCTTTCTTGATATCGCCGGCCACCGCCTTCTTTGGTACTCCGAGCGTCTCGTAATACTCGTGTTTTGGTGGTTCGGGCACGTTTTACTTTTTGCCGTCTCCTACGTCGACGAACTCGGCATCAATCACGCCGTCCTTACCCTTATCGTCACTCTTACCATCGGCAGGAGGCGGTGGAGCGCCACCTTGATTGCCGGTGGGATCGCCGCCGGGCTGAGCCGATGAAGCTTTGTACATCGCTTCGGCCAGCTTGTGCGTGACCTGTTGCAGCGACTCCAGCGACTTCTTGATCGTCGCCGCGTCGAAGCTCTCCGGATCGCCTTCGATCGATTTCTTGGCGTCGGCCAAAGCCGCCTCGATCGCTTGCGCGTCGGTGTCGGAAACCTTGTCGCGATTCTCCTTCAGCAGCTTCTCGGTACCGTAGATCATCGAGTCGGCTTGATTCCGCGCTTCGATGCCCTCCCGCTTGCGGGTGTCCTCGGCCGAGTGCGCCTCGGCGTCGCGCGCCATCTTCTCCACTTCCTCCTTCGACAAACCGCTCGAAGCCGTGATGGAAATGGCTTGCTCCTTGCCGGTGGCCTTGTCCTTGGCCTTCACGTTCAGAATGCCGTTGGCGTCGATGTCGAAGGTGACTTCCACCTGTGGGACTCCTCGCGGAGCCGGTGGGATGCCCACCAACTGAAATGCGCCCAGCAAGCGATTGTCGTGCGCCATGCTGCGCTCGCCTTGATGCACCTTGATCTCCACCGACGGTTGATTGTCCGAGGCTGTCGAAAACGTTTCGGTCTTCCGGGTGGGGATGGTGGTGTTGCGCTCGATCATCTTGGTCATCACGCCGCCCAGGGTTTCGATGCCCAGGGTGAGCGGGGTCACGTCCAGCAGCAGCACGTCCTTTACTTCGCCCGCCAGCACGCCGCCTTGCACTGCGGCGCCGACCGCGACCACTTCGTCGGGGTTCACGCCCTTGTGCGGCTCGCGTCCAAACAGCTCCTTGACGATCGCCTGGATGCGCGGCATGCGAGTCTGCCCGCCGACCAGCACCACTTCGTCGATCTGCTTCATCTCCACCTTGGCATCCGCCAATGCCTGCTTGCAGGGGCCGACACTGCGCTGCAAAATATCTTCAATCAGCTGCTCGAGCTTGGCGCGGGTGAGTTGCTTCAAAAAGTGCTTGGGACCAGTCGCGTCGGCCGTAATGAACGGCAGGTTGATATCCGATTCCACCGTGGAGGACAACTCGATCTTGGCCTTTTCCGCGGCGTCGCGCAGACGCTGCAGCGCCATCTTGTCCTTGGAGAGGTCGATGCCTTCGTCTTTCTTGAACTGTTCCACCAACCAGTCGGTGATGCGCTGGTCGATGTTGTCGCCGCCCAGGTGCGTGTCGCCGTTGGTGGACTTCACTTCCACCACTCCCTCACCCACTTCGAGGATGGAGATATCGAACGTGCCGCCGCCGAAATCGTACACAGCGATGGTCTGATCTTTCTTCTTGTCGAGACCGTAGGCCAATGCCGCCGCCGTCGGCTCGTTGATGATGCGCTTGACGTCCAGTCCGGCGATCTTGCCGGCGTCTTTGGTCGCCTGCCGTTGCGCGTCGTTGAAGTACGCCGGGACGGTAATCACCGCTTCGGTGACCTTCTGACCGAGATGTGCTTCCGCCGCTTCCTTCAGCTTGGTCAGGATCATCGCCGAGATTTCCGGCGGGGTCCAGTCTTTGCCGCCGGCGTGAACCGACACGCCAGTGGACGATTTGTTCACCTTGTAAGGAACCATCTTCTGCTCTTCGTTGACCTCGTCAAAACGACGGCCCATGAAGCGCTTGATGGAGTAAACTGTATTCTCCGGGTTGGTGATGGACTGGCGTTTGGCCACTTGGCCCACCAGACGCTCGCCCGACTTGGTGAAAGCTACAACCGAAGGAGTGGTTCTTGCACCCTCCTGGTTGGCGATAACCGTCGGGTCGCCACCTTCCATCACGGCTACCACCGAGTTTGTAGTGCCCAAATCAATGCCAATGATCTTACCCATAGCTTTTCCTCCAAAGTCTGGGCCAGTGGCCCCATACGACAATCTCAATAATAAGATATGAGTGTATCATTGTCAAGTCTTTTTAAATCACTGATTATAATGGCATTATTTTGTATGTTCGGCTGTTCCAAGCCATCTGGCCCGTCCGGGGAGGAGCTGGTGGTGGCTGCCGCCTCGGACATGGTTGAGGCGCTACCTGAGTTAGGCCATGACTTTGAAGCACATAGCGGCGTCAAGGTGATCCCCAGTTTTGGCCCGTCGGGCGGGCTGGCACAGCAGATTGCGAATGGGGCGCCGTTCGATGTCTTCCTCTCGGCGGATCGGAGATTCCTGGACAACCTGGTTGCGACCAACCACGTGGAAGCTTCGTCCCGGCGGATCTATGCGATCGGCAAAATTGTCCTTTACGCGCCTACGATACATCTAGCCAGGGTGATCGACTTGCGCTCGCCTGAGATTCGTAGGATTTCGATCGCGAACCCGGAGACCGCGCCCTATGGACGAGCGGCGAAGCAGGCCTTGGAACGCTCCGGGATCTGGAAGGACGTCGAAAGCAAAGTCGTGATTGCGGAGAACGTACGTCAGGCGCTGGACATGGCGGAAACCGGGAACGTCGATGCCACGATCACGGCGTTATCGCTGGTCATGAGATTACCTCCGGCGACCAAGCTTATCGTTCCCGATCAGCTCTACGATCCGATCCAGCAGGAGGCGGGCATTGTGATTCACCCCGATGCCAATCGAAAGGCCCATACCTTTTTGTACTATATAGGCAGTACGGCAGGTAAAAGAATTCTAATGAAATACGGCTTTTCATTACCAGATAACCGTTGATACGATGGGCCCCATGGGGTCGATCTCAAGCCGCTGTACTATTTGTAATTGTCCACAATGGAAGAATTTGCCTTTTCAAATGTCAATAGGTAAATTCCTATACTCTCTCGGATTCCGGAGCCAGATCTGCACGCACTGTTTCGCGGTTCGCATGTGCTGGTTGAGACTCAACCTCTTCACGCGAGCAAGCCACCGCTAACGGCCGCCGTTGGCCATGGATCCGAGAAAGTCGGTGTTAGTCTTGCTCTTGCCCATGCGATCCAGCAGAAGTTCCATCGCTTCGGTGGGTGACAACGGGTTAAGTACTTTGCGCAAGATCCAAATGCGATTTAGGTCGTCGCGAGGGATCAACAACTCTTCCTTACGAGTCCCGCTCTTGTTGATATCAATCGCCGGAAACACGCGCTTATCGACCAGCTTGCGTTCCAAATGGATTTCGGAATTGCCGGTGCCCTTGAATTCTTCGAAGATGACGTCGTCCATGCGGCTGCCGGTATCGACCAGAGCCGTGGCGATGATGGTGAGCGATCCGCCTTCTTCGATGTTGCGGGCCGCGCCAAAGAAGCGCTTGGGACGCTGCAAAGCGTTGGAATCCACGCCGCCCGAGAGGATCTTGCCGGAAGGCGGGACGATCGTGTTATAGGCCCGGGCCAGCCGGGTAATGGAATCCAGCAAGATCACCACATCGCGCTTATGCTCGACCAGTCTCTTGGCCTTTTCAATCACCATCTCGGCGACTTGTACGTGACGCGCGGCAGGCTCGTCGAAAGTGGAACTGATCACTTCGCCCTTCACCGAACGCTGCATATCGGTCACTTCTTCCGGACGCTCATCGATCAAGAGCACAATCAAGGCGACTTCCGGGTGGTTTGCCGTCACGGAGTTGGCAATCGCCTGTAACAACATGGTCTTTCCGGTGCGCGGCGGCGCTACAATCAGCGCGCGCTGGCCTTTGCCGAGCGGCGTCAACAAGTCCATCACTCGCGCGCAAAGGTTTTCCTTGACCGTCTCCAAACGCAACCACTCGTTGGGATACAGCGGCGTCAAGTTGTCGAAGAACACCTTGTTGCGGGCTTCGTCGGGCGATTCGAAGTTGATCGCCTGAATCTTCACCAGCGCGAAATAGCGCTCGCCGTTCTTGGGCGGACGCACTTCACCGGAAACAGTGTCGCCCGTTCGCAGATCGAACTTACGGATCTGGGCCGGGGAGACATAGACGTCATCGGGAGAAGGCAGATAGTTATAGTCGGGCGCGCGCAGGAAGCCGAAGCCTTCCGGCAGCGTTTCCAAGACGCCTTCCGAGAAGATCAGGCCGGACTTCTCTGTCTGCGTTTGAAGAATTTTGAAGATCAACTCTTGTTTTCGAAGACCCGCCGCACCAGGGATTTGCAATTCCTTGGCCACCTGAGTCAGGCGGGTGATGTTCATTTCCTTCAGTTCTGTTAGATCCATATTTTTTCTGGTAGCGCTTTGCTGGTAACGCTTTACTGGGTAACGCGGTCTTGCGCGGGCGGCGGTACGCTAGCGGTCAAACCCTCCGGCAGACTATCCGTCTGCGCCGGCGCGGCCGCCAGGGCCACCAGAGGCCGTTCCAGGGCGATTCGCAACACTTCGTCCATGTTATCGACCGGGTGCAGCTTCATGGCTCCGCGGATGTTCTCCGGAATGTCCGCGAGGTCCTTTTCGTTGTCCTTGGGGAAGATGATTTCGAATACTCCGCTGCGATGCGCAGCCATCATCTTTTCCTTCAAGCCCCCGATGGGGAGGACCTTGCCGCGCAAGGTAATCTCACCCGTCATAGCCACGTCGCGACGTACCGGAATGCGCGTAAGCGCGCTGGCAATGACGGTGGCCATGGTGATACCGGCCGAGGGGCCGTCCTTGGGGATCGCGCCTTCCGGCAAATGTACGTGGATGTCGATGTTGCGGTAGAAGTCGCGCGCCAAGCCCATCGCTGGGCCGCGCGAGCGGATGTAGCTCCAGGCCGCCTGCGCCGATTCCTGCATCACTTCACCGAGCTTGCCGGTGAGCAACGGCTTGCCGCCCTTACCGTCCATGACGGTAGCTTCGGTCGATAGCACTTGTCCGCCGACTTCGGTCCAGGCCAAGCCTAGCGCCAGTCCTACTTCGCTCTTCTCGTGCGCCAGGGAATCGCGATACTTGGCGATGCCGCTGGAATGCCCAAAGACGTCCAAGAGAAGGCTATTGCCGAGCTGAAGAAGCTGGAGATGATGCCGCCCATGTCGGCCGAGTCGACTGTCTCGCGCAACTATCTGGATTGGATGCTGGCGGTACCGTGGAAAAAGAAGTCGCGTGAGATTCGTGACATCGGCTTCGCGGAGAAGGTTCTGGAACAGGATCACTACGGTCTGGAGAAGATCAAGGAACGCATCCTGGAATTCCTCGCCGTGCGCCGGCTTGCCAAGAATCCGAAGGGCTCCATCCTCTGTTTCGTGGGACCTCCTGGAGTCGGTAAGACCTCGCTCGGAATGTCGATCGCCAAGGCTACGGGCCGCAAGTTCGTGCGCCTGTCGCTGGGCGGCGTGCGTGACGAAGCGGAAATCCGCGGACATCGCCGGACCTATATCGGCGCGCTACCTGGGCAAGTCTTGCAGATGATGAAGAAGGCCGGTACCCGGAATCCGGTGTTCATGCTCGATGAAGTGGACAAGATGAGCGTGGACTTCCGCGGCGATCCTTCTGCCGCATTGCTCGAAGTGCTGGATCCGGAACAGAACTACATGTTCCAGGATCACTACCTGGACGTGGAATATGACCTTTCCCAGGTCTTCTTCATCGCGACGGCGAACGTGTTGCACACCATCCCGCCCGCCTTGCAAGATCGCATGGAGATTCTGCGGCTTTCCGGCTATACCGAGCTGGAAAAACTGGAAATCGCGAAACGCTTCCTGGTCCGCAAGCAACGCGAGGCCACTGGTTTAAGCGAAAAGCAGATCCAGTTCAGCGACCCGGGCATCAGTGAATTGATCCAGG
>Ga0207147_1049_pt1 | contig 22599 bp, 21 predicted proteins | sample Alteio_BWMinHeat_33_FD_153551 | JGI IMG/M metagenome (GOLD analysis project Ga0207147, IMG submission 153551) | Enriched cells from forest soil in Barre Woods Harvard Forest LTER site, Petersham, Massachusetts, United States -... | ecosystem: Environmental > Terrestrial > Soil > Temperate forest >... | reverse complement strand
CGCAGCGTCATCTACCTTACGAGCGCGAGCTGCGGCGCGGCCATTATTGATGGCGTCCGCAAAGGCATGAACGAAAAGCTGAACCGAACGAAGCGCATCGTCATTCGCCGGGATCGGATAATCTACGAGATCGGGATCGACGTTCGTATCGACGAGCGCGAAGATCGGAATTCCGAGCTTGCGCGCCTCTTCGACCGCGATGTGCTCTTTCTTGATGTCGATAATAAGCATCGCCGAAGGCAACCCACGCATCTCAACGATACCGCCCAGGGTTCCCGTAAGCTTTTCTTTCTCGCGGGTATAATCCAAACGTTCGCGTTTCGTGAAATTCTCGATGGAACCTTCTTCTTCCATCTTTTCGATCTGCTGAAGGCGCTTGAGGGATTTGCGGATCGTCGCGAAATTGGTGAGCATGCCGCCAAGCCAGCGGTCGATCGCAAAAAATTGACCGGAGCGTTCTGCTTCCTCTTTGACCATGGCGCGAAGCTGCTTTTTCGTCGCTACAAAAAGGAATTTTTTTCCTTCTGCGGATAATCGCTCCGCCGCTTCGAGCGCTTCTTCGGCAAGCTCTTGCGTCTTCTTGAGATCGATGATATGAATTCCGTTGCGTTCCATGAAGATGTAAGGTTTCATCTTCGGATTCCAACGACGGGTAAGATGGCCAAAGTGTGCACCAGAGGCCAGGAGGTCTTCTAAGCTAAGTCTCATTTGTATATTTGGTTATGCTCCGAGCAATCAAGATCGCTCATCGCGTTTCTCTACGGAGCCTAATTGCTATCCATTGCTGGACACCATGCAGTTCGGCTGTATCCGTATCTGTGATTCGTAGCCGTGACCTTTAGGTCACGGTGTTTATTCGCCGTAACCTAAAGGTTACGGCTACAAAATTATCGTTTCGAGAACTGGAACTTCTTCCGTGCTCCCGGCTGACCCGGTTTCTTGCGCTCGACCATGCGAGGATCGCGCGTCATAAGATCGGCTTTGCGAAGCAGCGGACGGTTCTCCTCGTTCATCTCCGCAAGTGCGCGGGCGATTCCCAAGCGCACCGCGCCGGACTGTCCCGTTGTGCCGCCACCAACGACATTCGCCTGTACATTAAAGCTGCCCAGCGTATTCGTCGCTTTGAACGGACGGATCACATCGTCGCGATGAAGCGAATTCGGAAAGAAATTCTCGAAGGTGCGATCGTTAATGGTGATGACCGATTCACCGGTGCTCGGCGTGAGAAAAACACGAGCTACCGCATTCTTGCGGCGACCGACGTAGATAGTTGCTTGCTTTGCCAATGTCTTATTATACTTTATACTAAATATTTATCCGATCGCAAAAGGCTGTGGATTCTGCGCCGCGTGTTCGTGCTCTGCGCCGGCATAGACTTTCAACTTCTTGAACGTCTTCTTGCCGAGCGAATTTTTCGGAAGCATACCCTTTACCGCTTCGGTAATGATGCGATCCGGATGCTTCGCCATCAATTCGCTGAATTTTTCGTGGCGTGCGCCGCCCGGATACAGCGTGTTATGGTAATACTCTTTTTGCGACATACGCTTGCCCGTCATTTTCACCTTCGAGGCGTTAACGACGACGACAAAATCGCCGGTATCGACATGATGCGAAAACGTCGCCTTATGCTTGCCGCGAAGCAGCGTCGCCACGCGAGTCGCTAACCGGCCGACCGTCTGGCCGTCCGCATCTACTAAATGCCACTTCCGAACGACCTCTTCCTGCTTGGTCGCTCTGGTACGAAATACGCTGGTATCTTTGGTTGCCACGATAAAATTTGGTTATCCCCGACCGTCCTTCGACCAACCTGGCCGACCATCCTGGTCTTTTGGGCGGCTCAATAAGCATCTTGAGCTTTCCTTAGTTCCGTTTTGATGCAAATTGTGGATAAGTTAATGTCAATACTTTTCTCTTGGCAATGCACCGGAAGCGCGCGCGCATTTGTGCTTCATGAACTGTGCCGAAAACAAGCTAATTTCGCCGCTTTCTTTCAGACAGCGCAAGATTTTTCGGCATTTGTGTCCGGAAGCCAGTTCCCGACCACTTTTTCATTCTTCTCCTTTCCCCAAGAAAAAGTTGGTTATTACGCGCAAACGCATTTGTTTTTCATGAACTTATGCAGTTTTCCATCAACTTTTCATTAATTTCATTAAGAAAACCATGTTCCTCATTTTCAATGAACGTGACCCCATACTCTTAACTCATAACTCTTACTTCTTAACTGAAACAGGTGCCCATCAAAGCAAGAACTAATATACGACGGAAATTGGAGGATGCTGGAAAATCGAATTTTTATGCATTCTCCTAACAGTGTCGGCAAAATTCTTAGTAGGAAAATACCCCGATTTTTCAGGATTCAACCGATACACTTAATGTTCTACAGAATGAATGAAACTCCCGAACGGAAACAACGCGATTGTTTTGATCGAGAAACTCGAAGGCTATTGCCTTAATCCCGATCATGAAAAGGGCAAGCATAAGGCTCGAGTTTTTATGCGCGCATTAGGGATTAGTCGTGAGCATGCGGCGATTCTAAAACAGGCGCTATTGTATCATGCCATCCATTCGGACTCGATCGAAATAAATTCCAACCAGTTTGGAAAACATTATCTTGTCGATTTCCTTTGGGAATATGAAGGAAGGAAAGCTGAACTGAGGAGTAAATGGACCATGCGAACCGGTGAGGATTTTCCACGGCTCGGTAGTTGTTATGTAAAAAGAAGGATAAAGGAATAAATCATGGAACATGACCTGAAGCTATTGGATGTCGTCGCATTGCTGGTCGATATCCCGGAATCGAAGCTTCGCAAGGGCGAGGTTGGAACTATCGTTGAGGAATTCGAGGATGGTGCCGTCGAAGTGGAATTCGCCGATAAGCGCGGCATTGCGTATGCGTTCGTCGATCTTCCAAAGAGCAAACTGTTAGCGCTCCATACCGTCGACGTGAGCGGAGAAGTGGTGTAAGTTAGTTGCGCCATCTGAGCCTCCTATGGAAACCGAAACCCTCACCCGCCGGAGAAAGCCGAGCGCCGCGTTCGATGCGCTGGAGATCGAGCGCGAGGAACTGCTGCGCCGCTACTTTCGCATGCTCGAAACCACCGACCGCATCATCGAGCCGCTCACCATCGAGGATTGTGTCGTACAAACCTCCACCGAGTGCTCACCCATCAAATGGCAGCTCGGTCACACCGCGTGGTTCTTCGAGACGTTCATTCTTACGCCACACGCGCAGGGCTACCGCGTGTTTCATCCGAAGTTTGGTTATTTTTTTAATTCCTATTACAACACCATCGGCGCCCGCACACCGCGCGATATGCGCGGCCTGATGACCCGCCCCACCCTTGCAGAAGTAAGGAACTATCGTTCGCAGGTGGAACGCTCCGTGGAGCGGCTTATCTCAGAATGCACGAGCGATGTGCTTCTGCAGGTCGCGCCGCTCGTCGTTATGGGAATTAATCACGAGCAACAGCATCAGGAACTGATGATAACGGATGTCAAAACCGTACTTGCAATGAATCCGCTGCGTCCCGTGTATCGTGAGCGGGAAATTATTTCAGCCTCAATCTCACCTTTGAATTGGATCTCGTTCGATGAAGGCCTCATTGAGATCGGCGCTCATGGCAATGACTTCTATTTCGATAACGAAGGCCCGCGCCACCGGCAATATATCGAATCGTTTCAGCTTTCAGATCGACTTATCACCAATGGTGAGTATAAAGATTTCATCGCCGATGGCGGATATAGTAATCCCAAGCTCTGGCTCTCCGATGGCTGGGCGCATTGCCTATCCGACGCATGGCAAGCTCCAAAATATTGGGAATTAAACGAAGGTGAGTGGTGGGGGATGACCCTCCAAGGCTTCCGCAAAGTCGAAGATTCGGAACCTGTCACGCATATCGGCCAATTCGAAGCCGACGCATACGCAACATGGAGCGGCGCGCGTCTGCCAACTGAATTCGAGTGGGAATTCGCCGCAAGAAATATTCCCCTCGAAGGCAATTTCCTGGACGATGAAAATTATCATCCCATTCCCAATGTAGCGCAAACTTCAGTTTGCGACCCCGCCGGGAAGTCGCAAACTGAAGTTTGCGCTACATTGCCGACACAAATGTTCGGCGACACCTGGGAGTGGACGCGCAGCGCCTACCTGCCCTATCCCGGATATAAAGTGGCCGAAGGCGCACTCGGCGAATACAACGGCAAGTTCATGTCCAACCAAATGGTGCTGCGCGGCGGATCCTGCGCGACGCCGAAAGATCATATCCGCTCCACCTACCGTAATTTCTTCCCGCCCGAATCGCGCTGGCAATTTAGCGGAATTCGCTTGGCAAGAGATGTGTAGCGCAAACTTCAGTTTGCGACTTCCCGGCGGGGTCACAAACTGAAGTTTGTGCTACATTAGGCAGAGTAAATTCCCATCACCAGTCACGGCAAAAATCTCTGCCACACCATCCCCATTAAAATCCGCCGCGATCGGTGAACCCATTGCTGATCCTGTCTCAAATTCATCTATAATAGCGAACTGCTTGCCGTCATAACCGATGGCAAGAAGCCTTCCATCGTTCGTACCAATAATAAATTGGGAATTCAATGTAAGAACATCGGTGCAAATTGCTTGCAGATCAATAGAAGCTCGAAGCGCGCCTGTTTCGTAATCATAGATTCGGAAGGTTCCATCGGCATGTCCTTGTCCAAATTCCAATTTGCCATCGCCATCGATATCCCCAATGCCAGGTAAGCGATAAAGCACATCGCCAAATACTGCACGATGCCACCATTTCGGCATTCCTGACTTGTCGAGAATGCCAAACCCTCCAAAGCATCCGCCAATTATTTCTTCCTCACCATTTATTATCGGAGTTCCATACGCCGTAAACGGATCTTCGATCGAGGAACTTGTCGAAAGCGTTTGTTCGGGCAGGTTGTTCGCTGATTTCATTGCTTCGGCGGTATATTCTGTCAACACTTTTGGTTCACCGACAAACTCGCCTGTTTCCAGATCGAGATGGCAAAGCGTATCCTTCGCACAAAAAACCGCAGTGTTGTTGTGAATCGCGCTTGTTCCCCATGCACCAACACCACGCCCATAATCCCCAATGCCTACACAGTCTTTACGCCACAAAATTTCTCCTGTCCCAAGCAAAAAAGCCAGCGAACATTCGCTGTTCATCGAAGGCGATTGATAGAAGCTCGCGAACAATGCTTCCCCACGCGAATGCTGAAAATAAAGCCAATCGTAACACCCTATGCGGTTCCCGAGCGCGCTGGGCGGCATCTCGGAAAAATCATAGGAACGCATACGCTCACCTTCAAGCGAATAAAGCGAGAGCCGAGAATGGGTCAACCCCTCATCGTCAACAATGACAAGCCGCAAGCCATCGTGCGTCTCAATTATTGTCGCAGCATGAAACACTCCATCATATCCAAGCCGCGAACGCCCACGAATTTTTGCGACTGATTTCGGAATTGCATTACCATCACTTTTGAAGATATGAATGTTCCCAGAAAAATCCGGCACAGCAAGATACTGTTTGTCGATCCATGATGCTACGGTTGCTGTGCTGCCCGGCCTTGCAGAAATATGCGCTTCCGTAGTAAGGTGGTATCCACATGAAAGGAAATGCTGCGGTCCATCCTTTGTGATCTTGACGAGATCACCATTAGCTTCAGAAACAATTACACGATCTTGCTCTGCTAATGCAACTCGATAGTTTTGAGAGGAATTATATCCAACTTGGTGCAATTCTAAATTATCTTGCAGAACACAAAGCCCTAATTCAGCGGATTGAATATAAATGCCATCACTGCTTCTCCAAATCTCATGCGAGGCAAATACATCCGGCTTGAACTCGGAATACTTCCCATTTGAATGAACCGCTTGTTCCGCAAAACGAGCATTGTTGCATTCCCAAATGGTTGTTTGATCGTTTGGAGAGTAAATTGTAAGTTTAGAATGTGGTTGAAGCCCTCGCGCTGGCTCGAAACTAAGACAAAGCTCAGGCGCGCCATCCCCATTTACCTCTTGCACACCGCGCAGATATTGGTCTGGCAGATCGAGAATGCATTCTCCAGTTTCTGCACGAAGAATTTCAGTATGCCACCGATCATCTTTCCGCTCGTTGAAAATGCTGACCGCGATCTCAAGCTTTCCATCACCATCGAAATCCCGAATGGAATTGGTAGTATATCGAAGCTCGGTGGTATCATTGGGATAAATATGCTCGATAAGCCTGTCCCATAATGGCCGAAAATTCCCGAGGCCATCATTGCCAAGTACCGCGATATGCCGTGTAACTTTATCGCTCAGGATTATTGCTTCGAGATTCCCATCGCCATTGATATCGGCAAGTTCAAAATGCCCATAGTTCCGCCGGCGCTCTTCATCCGATTTCCAAATGGTCTGTGAGATCATCGTTCCGGAATGTGGCTCGAACACATACACTCCACCCAAGCGGGCGATCACAATCTCATCGATTCCGTCGTTGTTGACATCCCCGACGACGATCGAGGGGTGGTAACCATCATCCATCCACAACCGATGAAGAACACGAGTATTTCTGGCGCCATCGGAACAATCGTACATCAGCACTTCTTTATTCGAAAAACACGGAACAAGAATCTGTTTTCCCTTCCCAAAAAAGGAGTGCACCTGGAACATCGGCGCATAGGTTCCATACGAGAATGGCGGACCAACGGTATTGCGAAACAAAAATTCGCCCGTCTCGGCGGAGAGAATAATTACTTCCCGGCCATTACTTGTCAGAATTTCGAGATGTCCGTCCGCATCCAGATCGAACACACCGGCGATCCAATGGGCACCGAATGGCTTGGTACGCCAGCGAAATGCTCCATCAGTGCTTACCCGTTGAATCCCACCAGCATCTGCCATCAAAATATCACCGGAGCCATCGGGAACTGGTTCTACTTCCTGAAAGCTTCCACCAAGATGAACTGACCATCGCTGTTCCAACTTCCCGCTTGTTCGCGCGAGCGATTGCACACCCATGCGCGAATCATCACGCCGGTAATCGCGCCATTCACCCATTGGAGAATCGCTCATGGAAGATCAATTAGCGATTGAGGCGTGTGTGTGCGAATCGATTCAATTCCTCGCAGCAAAACCATCTCTGCGCGCATTCCATCGAGTTCATTCGTTTCCGGCTGTTTTTGTTCCGCTATTGCAGAAAGAAATTCTCTATTCTCATTCAGGAACCCATCTTCGTCGCAAGAAAAAATCTGTTCAGTCTCCCCGTCAAAATAACTAAGCGATGTTAGTCTATTGTATAGGTGAACTGTCTCTTTTCCATTCATTGCCTGAAAGGTGAACTTCCCATCGTGCGGCATTTCTCCCACATCACTAATGAGCAATGTAGCAACGGCTCCATTCTCATACGTGATCGTTGCAGCCATCGTATCGACAATGTCAAGGCCCGGATGGTGCAAGTTCCCACCCTCCGCAAAAATACGAACGGGCTTTGCGCCAGCGAGATAGGCGAGAAGTTCAACCGCATGGCATCCCTGCGAAAGAACATTCCCGCCGCCTCGAACTGGATCGTTCGCCCAATGATCGTCCGGCCACCTTCCATCGATCACCCGCGCCGTTAGCGCTATTGGTTGGCCGATCAATTCCTTTGCTTTTCGAGCCAATGAATAGTAATGCAGCTTGAATCCTGTCATGCAAACTACCCCACCTTGCTGAACGGCATTCATAATTCTTCGGCAATCTTTTTCTGTCAGCGCCATCGGCTTTTCCAGAAAAATATGCTTGCCATGCTGCGCGGCTTCGATCGCGAACGGAGCATGTGTATCGTGATACGTACAAATATATACTGCCTCTATGTTCGGATCTCGAATGGCTTTGATCGGATCATCGGTGAATCGAGCAGAGTATATCGAAGCTAACTTTTGGGCACGCGCAATATCCACATCCGCAAAAAGCGCCGGAGGCACTCCCAGCTCCGAAAGGCATTTTGCATGAATTTCGCCGATAAGGCCGCAGCCGATGATCGCTATGTTTGGCATTCTTTCAAAAATACGGTTTTCTTGACTCGTTTGAACAAACATTTACTGAATTTCGTAACGATTTGATAAAGTGTAATCGTTAAGTTTGTATTCTGATAATCAAAAGATTTTTATGACTCAAACCATAATGCTCCTCCTAAGTTTTTTCTTCGGCTTTCATTCCGATCCGATAATACATTCCCATCAAACGAAAGCAGCGCCGAGAGGAATTAAAAAGATCGGGCATATCATCGTTTTCTACATGGAGAACCACAGCTTCGATAATCTTTACGGCGAGTTCCCTGGCGCGGATGGACTTTCGGAAGCAACCAAAGCCAAATACACGCAGATCGACATCGCGAACGGAAAGCCTTATGCAACACTGCCTTGGAACGATACCGAGCATTTTCATCCCGCACCGGTGCTGCCGAATAAATACTTCGACATCGATCAATATGTGCCTCCCACTTCGGTAACGCTTGATCTTGTGCATCGGTATTATCAGGAGATCGATCAGATCGATGGCGGCCGGATGGATAAATTCGCTGCTATTAGTTCCGCGAAAGGACTTTCCATGGGATATTATCACACGATGGATCTGCCTGTCGCGAAAAATGAAGCGGCTAATTACACACTCTGCGATCATTTTTTTCATAGCGCATTCGGCGGCTCGTGGCTCAATCATATTTGGCTCATTGCTGCAGCGACTCCTCAATGGACCGATGCTCCGGCTTCCATGCGAGCCGTCTTAGATAAAAATGGTACAATGAAAAAGGATGGCAGTGCAACACCAGATGGCTATCTAATTAACACCGTCTATTCCGTCAATCAACCGCACCCAAAAGTGAAAGATGAAAAGACGTTGGTTCCCGATCTAACATTACCCACTATCGGCGACCGCCTCTCCGAAAAGAATATCGACTGGGCATGGTATAGCGGCGGATGGAACGATGCGCTGGCAGGACACGCTGAAGATCTGTTTCAATATCATCATCAGCCGTTTATTTATTTCAAGAACTATGCGGATGGTATGCAAGCAAAAGCAGCGCACCTAAAAGATGAAAATGATTTTATCGCACAAGCTAAAGCCGGGACACTCCCTGCCGTCTCTTTTGTCAAACCGATCGGCGAACAGAACGAACATCCGGGCTACGCCAATGTGATGTCCGGCGAAAACCATCTCGAAGATCTGATCAATGCCGTTCGCAATGGCCCGGATTGGAACGATTGCGTTATCATTGTCACCTATGATGAGCATGGCGGCTTCTGGGATCATGTTGCGCCGCCGAAAATAGATAAATGGGGCCCGGGCTTACGTGTTCCAACCATTATCATTTCGCCATTCGCAAAAAAGCATTTTGTCGATCACACGCAATATGAAACCGTCAGCATTCTCTCCTTCATCGAAAAGCGATGGGGCTTAAAACCGCTTTCGAAGCGCGATGCAAAGGCCAATTCATTTTCGAATGCGCTGGTGTTTTGAAAAATTCTATGGCTCCCACTGGAGGTTGTTGATTACACCGTTGGAAATTGTGACACTATTCCCTAACGAGTCGGTACCAGAAAATTGGAATGTGCCGGAGATACGCCGGTTCGGAATGTCGCACCTCGTGATAGTGATCTGACCGTTCGATACCGTATCCTGGGTCGAAATTTCAAAGTTTCGACCCCAGTAAATAAAAGAAAGTGTTGTGTCGATGAAATTGTGCGGCCCTTTTATTATGTACGTCCCAGGTGTGAGTGGGATACTTTGAATACTAATCTCGCTTCTTTGAAGTATGCCTTGACCTTCTCCCGAAAAATCAAGGCGGCCTTGATTAAGGTTGGCTTGAACAATCTCGTGTCCCGCGGTATCAGTCGTAAATGCATTCCCGTTCACGACTGCCAATATGTTCCCTTGACCATAAGCGCCCTGCTCAATCGGAATGTCATTAAAATAGCCGGGGGTAAGACGAATAACGTTATTTGGATCGGCCACTGGTGATGTTTGAGAAGCTGTAAAGTTGAATGTTCCGGAGATGAGATTATTGACCGTGTCGAACTTTGTCAGAGTAATGGATCCACTCGGAAGAGATGAATACCAGAGCCACCCGAGGGAATCATAATCAACCGAAGCTGTAGCGTTCAAGCTGGATGGTGTGGTAAGAGACGAAATTTCTACCGTTTGCGGCTGAGGATTAATAAGCGGGACTGAAACCTGAACGCTGCCGTACGTTCCATCGGTGAATTGAAAGAATAGAGAGATAGATAGCTGAACTGCGCTTTGGCCCTGGCTTACAAGTGGGCGAAGTGAAGCATTGCCTTCATTTGCAAATGGCGTCCCACTATCGTATGCCTTACCGTTTAAACTGAAGCCGTATTCCCCTTCGAAAGAACCGAGCGGAATACCGGGATTTGGTTGCGTGGGCGCAACAGCTTGGCTGCACCCAACCGCGATCAGCATTACCGAGATCGCATACCAATGGTGGAATTTTCTTAGCATAATTTCCTTTGAACGGTCGAATCAGGGAAAGGATTTCCCAGTCAAAATGGTTATGAAGGAAATAGAATTCAGAACTACCATGAAGCCGATCTCGACAAGAGCACAAATCCTCATTTGGATCCTCCTCTATGCGTTCTGGTTGGTATTTTCGCTCGACTATCATCCAACGCTTCTCATCGATATTATCGTTACCACCTTGTTGTCCGCAGCGTATGCCTCGGCGATCTATGTGAATCATCTCGTTCTCGTTCCTCGCTTGTTCCGATCGCGGAATTACCTCTCATATTTCTCTTCATTGATCGCCGCGATGGCTATACTGACCGCTATCGCTCTTTTTGCCATTCGAGCAACGTATTTTTCTTTGGCGGATCCAAACCGGATCGGCGATTATTGGTGGCATTATAGTATTGACTTCTTTGGAATGTTCGTCCATGTATCAGCGGCGGCACTGCTCGTTTGGATCGTTACACGCGTGAAACTTCGGAACTGCTCAAATGCGACGCTTCCTGTTTAACATCCTTCGTGGATTGCTCGTCGCGTTCACCGGACGCGGGTACGACCGTGCGCCGTGGATGAACGATCTTCATCACAAGTTGTCGTATCGACTCCACAAACTCCTCCCGAAGTTTGGAATTACGGGTATTCAGAAAGTTCCGGTTCCCGAAATGGCTGGTCGTTTCATGTATGTCCGCGCCGAAGATGGCGGCGTGGCGCATCAGCTTTTGATGTATCACCACTATGAGCCGTACGAATCGGAAATTGTGAGCAAGCATCTCAAGCCGGGCATGACCGTCTATAACATCGGCGCGAATCTTGGATATTATACGCTGCTCGCATCCGAACGCGTTGGCCCGCAAGGAAAAGTGTTTGCATTCGAACCTGCGCCGGAAAACTTCGCATTATTGCAACGGACGGTTTCAGAGAACGGGCTTTCGAACGTCGAATTATTTCCCATTGCAGTCGGGGCTGTAAAAGGAAGCGCAACGCTTTCGCTGAGCACCACGAACTCCGGCGATCACCAACTACAAACCGTTGCAAGCCGAGATCGCATTATCGTCGAGGTAACTTCTATCGGATCCTTTATTGCGGAAGGCCATGCCGCACCAGACGCCATTATCATGGATGTGCAAGGCGCGGAGTTCGATGTGCTGCGAGGTGCCACCGGATTGCTTGCCTCGAAACAACCGCTCATTCTTTTCACCGAATTCTGGCCGCAAGGACTCGATGAACGCCATCCGAACGGAGCGAAAGAAATGCTAGAAACACTAACGGTTACCGGATTTCACATCACCCTTATTGACGAGCGGCACCATACCTTAAGACAGACAACGCCCGAGCATCTTTTACAGGCATTCACCGGCAACACCGAAACGAATCTGTTGTGCATCCGCTGACGTGCGGAGCCTTTCATTGCACTTCCGTCGTTATCCATTGCTTCTATGCACTACGTTTGGATCATATTTATAGGGCTTGTGCTCGGCGCGATCTCCGGATTTCTCACAAAAGGTCGAAACCCCGGTTCGATCGTTATGAGTACGCTTGTAGGGATCTTTGGTGCGATCGTTACATCGGTCCTCATGCCACCCATCGATAACAGTATTCTATTTTCCGCACTTGTTATCATCGTTCTACTATTTATTTATAGGCTCATCGTTGGAAAAAGAAAAACCACATAGCGTGTTGCTCGGGGTGTTCGTATGCGTTGCGGTCATCTTGGCGGTCGCGGGCTGCTCGCGTCAGCTTCCTCCGGGCCAGCACAATAATTTCCATGCCTATGGTGTGCAGCATGCTTCGCTCCATCTCGAGTATTTCGGCGATACCCGCGGAACGGAAGATTTTTTTGAAGATAGTGCCGGCCTTCGCGAGGCCCATGGGGTTCACTCCGAATTTGTCACCGATGAGAAGTTCCAGCCAACATCCACCTACACAGTTCGCATCGGGAGTAACATTACGATCGTCGATTCCGTCAGGGTTGTGGAGGTGCGGCTCACAGACAAAACTGCCGATAGCTTGTTTCACTTGCCTGCGGACAATGTTCCAACACCCGAAGAGCAATTCAAAAATTTTATCGGAAAGCGCGGCTTCATCCTCCGTGGCGACACTTCTATTCAGGCAAGCGGCATGAGCCTGAAAGCGCACGTCTATCAATCAGGCGAGCAACCTTCGTATCTGTTCGAATATAAAGGTCTTATTCTCGGCAGCTCGAATAATAATGAAGGCCATATCACAGAACTTCGACTCATGTCCATCGACACCATCAGTCCGATCGATCCCGCCCGTTTCGTTTCGCCGCACGGATTGCCCGTGATGGACATGAACAAGGCAGTCCGGAACGCTCCCGGTTCCCAACCCTGAGGAAAAATTCCAAATGAAAGCACTTCAGATCAAGCGGGAGGGAACCGATCTTGTCGTCCAGTGGGACGATGGCCACGTTTCGCGGTATTCGCTCACCTACCTTCGGCAAGAATGCCCCTGCGCTGCCTGTAAAGGCGAAGTGATCTTCGGCACCGTGTATATGCCCGCGAAGCTGCCGATGTTCACGCCTGGAATGAACGAACTCACATCTCTTACTCCAACCGGTGGCTATGGCGTCCAAGCCGCATGGAAAGATGGCCACAATACCGGCATCTATTCCTGGGATTATCTCCGCATGATCTGCCCCTGCGAAGAATGTGTTCGCACCCTGGCTAATAAATCCGCATAATCCTGGTCCCAATCAGCGCAATCAGCATAATCAGCGTAATCCCGGTTTAATCCCGTACTAAACCCCGTATTGGATATTCCACCCGACCCGATATTTTTGTATCCGAGTTTCAAACACGCCCCAAACCAATCTCCCCTCCCGCACCAGCGGGAGGGGCCGGGAAGGGTGCCGTTTGCGGGAATGACACCCTTTACTCTCGCTGTTCATGGGCATTCTGCTATTCTCCGTATGTCCGCAACAAGCGATATTTTCATTTCGTATTCGAGCAACGACGCCAGCGTAGCCTTTGGGCTTGCCGATCGTTTGAAGCGGCGCGGCATTACGGTCTGGATCGATAAGGAAGGCATCGGCGGCGCAACATCGTGGTCGAAAGAGATCGCAGAGGCGATCCTTAGCTGCAAAGCATTCCTTGTACTGCTTTCGAACGATTCGGTGAAGTCGGAGCATGTGGGCCGCGAAGTCATCATCGCCGCTGAACGCGAAAAGACGATCATCCCGGTCGATCTCGAACGTGTCGAACTTCCCGCGAATCTGCTCTACCCGCTCGCGGGCATTCAGCGGATTCATCACACGAACGACGACCTTCTCCTTCGCACGCTCGCACGGTTCGGCATTGCTGCAAGCAAAGATAGTTCCATTGACGAAACGGCGGCAGGCCCCGCGTTCTCGCCGCTTCCTCCCGATCCGCTGGGCCGTAAATCGCTCGCCGTTCTGCCCTTCGAAAATCTTTCCAGCGAAACCGACGACCGCTGGTTCGCCGAGGGACTTACACACGAACTCATCAATGTGCTCTCGCAGATCAAGACGCTGCGCGTGAAGGACCGGAAATCGGTCGGGAGTTACAATGCCGCAGGCAAGCCGCTCGCGCGCATTGGCGATGAACTCGGCGTGGAATTTATTTTGGAAGGAACCGTCCGTAAATCCGGCGATAAAGTTCGCGTGACGGCGGAACTTATTGACATCAAGCATGACGATCATCTCTGGAGCGATACGTTCAAAGGGACGCTCGAAGATATTTTCGATCTTCAGGAAACGATCGCGACGGGGATCGCGCAGGCGCTGAAACTGTCGCTCACGCTCGAAGAAAAGTCGAGCGTCGGCAAGCGGCTCACCGATGACGTCGGAGCGTATGAAGCCTACGTGAAAGCGGAAGCGATCGTCTCGCATTCGTTCACGGAGTTCGAGGAAGTGCTGCGCTATGCGAACGAAGCGCTCGCGCTCGATCCGCGGTTGACCGAAGCGTGGGAAATGAAAGCCCGCGCGCTGAATGGCATGGTGATGAACCTGGGGTTCCCACTCCGCTTCGCCGAAGAAGCGCGGGAGGCCGCGATGACGGCGCTGAAATATTATCCGCATTCCGCCCATGCGTTCATCGAGTGTGCCTACGCCGAGGCGCTGCTCGGCAAGCGCGGCGAAGCGCTCCGCGCGCGAGCGCGCGCCATCGAGTTAGCGCCCAACGATGCCTTCGTCTGGATGAAGGCCGGCATTACCCATTCGATCCTGGGCGATTACCGCGCCGCCATGGCCGATCACGAACATGGCCGCAGGATCCGTCCCGACGATGTCGGCATTCTGACGAATGCAACGCTCACCGCCTTCGCGCTCGGCGATCACTCGCTCGTGAGTTCCTTAGTAGAGAGTTCGCGGCCTTATATCGAGCGCGAGATCGCCCTGCATCCCGGCGACGTATCTTATCTTGCAATGGCGATCTGGGGCCTTGCCGTTACCGGCAGAAAAGAAGAGGCGCGAGCGCGAGCCACACCGCTGCTCACGCCGCCGGACGATCAATATTCGACGGCCATGTGCGTAGCCGCGCTTTTTTCCTGCGACATGATCGACGAAGGGTTCGAAGTTGCACTCTCTGCGACTGGAGTCGTTACGATGGTACGCTATTCGGCAGGCTTTCCGGTCAAAGATAGCGTCCGCAACGACCCGCGCTTCCTGCTGCTTCAGGAACGTATGCAGCAAGAAATGGCGGAGTTAGCGGAGCGATGATAACGCCTGCGTGCAGCGAAATTTTAATCTCCGTGCTTTAAACGCCTTTCCACGTAGCTATCAATGGTCACAGCTACGAAAAATTTAACCATTTTGCCCCTGTCTTCGTTTGGTGCGCCGAATATAGCATAATCTATGACAGAGACACAATCTATGATGCCACCACCCCCCGTTGCAACGGCAGCCGGTGGCGCGCCGATGAACTCGGACGGGCAGCAACCGAATAAGCTAATAGTCGGAATTCCCAAAGAAATTCACTCCGGCGAACGCCGTGTTGCCGCAACGCCCGATACAGCCCAAAAACTGCAAAAACTCGGCTTTTCTGTGCTTATCGAGCGCGGAGCCGGCGAATCTGCCGATTTCCCGGACGCACGTTATCTCGAAGCCGATTGCACGATCGCTAACAACGCAAAAGAGCTTTGGTCAAAAGCCAACATCATCTTAAAAGTCCGCGCTCCAGAGCAAAATAACCAACTCGGATTGAATGAGGCCGATCTTCTAACGGAAGATAAGACGCTCATCTCGTTTCTCGCACCCGCGCAGAATTCCGATCTGGTTAATAAACTTGTCGCAACCAAAGCGACGGTTCTCGCGATCGATGCCGTCCCACGTATCACGCGGGCACAGAAAATGGACGCGCTTTCTTCGATGGCGAATATCGCAGGTTATCGCTCGATCATCGAAGCCGCAAATCTTTTCCCACGATTTTTTACCGGGCAAGTAACGGCAGCAGGAAAGATCCCACCGGCAAAGATTCTCGTCATCGGCGCAGGCGTTGCAGGGCTTGCAGCGATCGGAGCAGGTAAATCGCTCGGCGCGATCGTGCGTGCGTTCGATGTACGGCCTTCGGTCAAAGAGCAAATTCAGAGCATGGGCGCGGAATTTCTCGAAGTGAAGATCAACGAGAGCGGCGAAGGCGAAGGCGGCTACGCGAAAGAGGTCAGCCCTGAATTCATCAAAGCCGAGATGGAACTGTTCCTGAAGCAGGCAAAGGAAGTGGACATCATCGTCACCACTGCGCTTATTCCTGGCAGACCCGCTCCAAAACTCATCACGCGCGAAATGGTCGAAGCGATGCGAGAGGGTTCCGTCATCGTCGATCTCGCGGCAGAGAACGGCGGGAACTGCGAGCTGACACAGCCGGGCAAAGTCGCGGTGCATAATGGCGTTTCGATCGTCGGCTATACCGATCTCCCCAGCCGCATGGCGTCACAGGCCAGCCAGCTTTATGGCATGAATTTATATCATCTTCTCGATGATATGGGTGGCGCGGAAAAATTCCGCGTCGATCTGGAGAATGAAGCCGTGCGCGGTGCGCTCATTGCGCAAAAAGGCGAATTGATGTGGCCCGCGCCAAAACCAAAAGTCGCACCGGCTCCTCCGCCGAAAGCCGCTCCGGTCATCGCAAAGAAAGAGGTCAAGGAAAAATCACCTTTGGTGAAAGCACTTCCGATGATCGTCGCCGCTGTCGTTTTTCTCGGACTTGCACTCGGGGCTCCATCGTCATTCCTTCAGCATTTCACGGTTTTTGTGCTTGCGGTATTTTTGGGATGGCAAGTCATTTGGAACGTAACGCCCGCGCTGCACACGCCGCTTATGAGCGTAACCAATGCCATTTCCGGCATCATTATCATCGGTGGCATGCTGCAGATCGGCGGCGATATTTCCACCACCGTGATGGTGCTTGGTTTCATTGCGATCTTGCTGGCGACGATCAATATATCGGGTGGGTTCCTCGTCACACAACGCATGCTCAAGATGTTCCGTAAATAAACCGTGATTTATGAGATTATTGAGATTTTTGGGATTTTAATTTTGGAGAATGGATTTTAGGATTTTAATTTCGAGTATGAATAGGCAGAATAAAATCCTTATAATACAAATCCAAAAAATCTCAATAATCTCATAAATCACGGTTTTGGCCAGTTAAAAATTTTATATGGGTATTTCATTCGCAACTACAAGTTATATTGCCGCAATTGCTCTTTTCATATTGAGCTTGAGCGGCCTATCGCAGCACGCGACTTCTCGTCGCGGTAATCTTTTTGGGATGATCGGCATGTTGCTCGCGCTTGCCGCGACGGCATTGCTCATTCCAGTAAATGGTTACGCCCCGCTTATTCTTGCACTTGTCCCTGGTGCTATCATTGGAAGCATTCTTGCATCGCGTGTTGCAATGACTTCCATGCCGGAGCTTGTGGCCATGCTGCACAGCTTCGTCGGTGCAGCGGCAGTACTTGTTGGCATCAGTAATTATCTCGGTCCCATACCGATAGACATAGTTACCAAACTCCCTATCAGCGGTGGTGAACTTACCATACATAATCTCGAAATTTATCTTGGCGTATTCATCGGAGCGATCACATTCACCGGCTCCGTCATTGCATTCGGAAAATTGAACGGAAAAATTTCCGGCAAGCCGCTCATGCTTCCCGGACGGCATTTGCTGAATCTTGCGATGATCGTTCTGGTCATTGTCTTGGGAATAATGTTCATGTCGAGCGCAGAGGGTGCGGGCATGTCTTATCTTCTTATAATGACAGGCATCGCCTTTGTGATCGGCGTGCATCTCGTCATGGCGATCGGTGGCGCGGATATGCCCGTTGTTGTTTCGATGCTCAATAGTTATTCCGGATGGGCGGCGGCGGCGGCGGGATTCATGCTTTCGAACGATCTGCTGATCGTTACCGGCGCGCTTGTCGGAAGTTCCGGCGCGATCCTTAGCTTTATCATGTGCAAGGCAATGAACCGCTCGTTCATCAGCGTGATCTTAGGTGGATTCGGAACTGCTGAAGGCGTCGCTCCTGCCGCCGGTTCGGAACCGCAAGGCGAAGTGACGGCAACGAATATCGATGAAGTTTCGGAAATGCTGAGCGATGCGAAAAATGTTATCATCGTGCCAGGATATGGCGTGGCTGTTGCACAAGCACAGCATTCGCTTGCAGAAATGGTGAAGATTCTGCGGGATCACGGAGTAAATGTCCGCTTTGGCATTCATCCTGTGGCCGGACGCTTGCCCGGCCACATGAACGTACTTCTTGCCGAAGCTAACGTTCCCTACGATATTGTTTTCGAGATGGATGAGCTTAACCACGACTTCCCAACGACCGATGTTGCAATGGTGATCGGCGCAAACGACATCGTCAATCCCGCCGCGCTCGAAGATCCATCCAGCCCCATTGCCGGAATGCCGGTGCTCGAAGTGTGGAAAGCAAAGACCGCTGTAGTAATGAAACGCTCGATGGCTTCCGGCTATGCCGGCATCGACAATCCGCTCTTCTATAAAGAGAACACGCGCATGCTCTTCGGCGATGCGAAGAAGAACGTCGATATGCTGGTAACGAAATTGCGGGAGTTGGTCGCGGCGTAAAAGATGGCAGAGATTGTTCGTTGTAATTGGTCATTAGGAAAGGAACCGCTCCTTGCAGAATACCATGATGTCGAATGGGGAGTTCCTGAACACGACGATGCTAAGCTCTTCGCTAAACTTATTCTCGATGGTGCGCAGGCGGGACTGAGCTGGGTCACTATCCTCAAAAAACGAGAAGGATATCTGAAAGCTTTTCACAACTTCGACGCTGAAAAGATCGCCCGATATGGTAAACGTGATTTCGATCGATTGATGAACGATGCCGGCATTATTCGCAATAAGCTAAAGATCGAATCCGCGATCTCAAATGCGAAAGCGTATCTCGCACTGAAGGAGCGCGGTGAATCCTTCGATGAATTTCTCTGGCAATTCGTGGATGGCAAGACTATCCTGAATAAATGGAAGACGGGCAAACAAATTCCCGCTGAAACAAAAGAATCGGAAGCCATGAGCAAAGCCCTGAAAGCGAAAGGTTTTCGATTTGTCGGACCAACCATCGTCTATGCCTTTATGCAAGCCGTCGGAATGGTGAATGACCACACCATTGATTGCTTCCGGTACGAGCAATGCTTAAAGCAAACTAAGAAGCGATCGAAGTGAAAAAAACTATTCTCCTGCTCGGTTCCGGAGAACTCGGGAAGGAATTTACTATTGCAGTAAAGCGGTACGGACACCGCGTGATCGCCGTCGATAGTTACGATGGCGCGCCCACCATGCAAGTAACGAACGAACGCGAAGTCATCGATATGCTCTCCGGCGATGATCTTGACCGCATCGTCGCAAAGCATAAGCCGGATATTATTGTCCCTGAGATCGAAGCTATTCGCACCGAGCGATTTTACGATTACGAAAAGCAAGGCATCGAAGTAATTCCCAGCGCGCGAGCGGCAAACTTTACGATGAACCGCAAAGCCATTCGTGATCTGGCATCAAAAGAATTAGGACTTAAGACGGCGAGATATGAGTATGCCAAAACCATTGAGGAATTTCGAGATGCCCTTGCGAAGATCGGGATCCCGTGCGTGGTAAAGCCGCTGGTGTCCTCTTCCGGCAAAGGACAATCCTATATTCGCAATGCAAATGAGATCGAACACGCATGGGAAATAGCAATGACGAAAAGCCGAGCAAAAGTGAACGAAGTCATCGTTGAGGAATTTATCTCGTTCGATTCTGAAATTACATTGCTCACAGTAACGCAAAGAAATGGTGAAACGCTGTTCTGTCCGCCTATCGGTCACCGGCAGGAGCGCGGCGATTACATGGAAAGCTGGCAGCCTGCTGAAATAAGTGCGAAGCATCTCGCAGAAGCACAACGCATGACCGGAGCCGTCACAAAATCTCTCACAGGATTTGGAATTTGGGGAGTGGAATTCTTTCTCTCGAACAAAGACGGCGTTTATTTCTCCGAGCTTTCCCCACGTCCGCACGATACCGGCATGGTAACCATGAGCGGTTCGCAAAATTTTACAGAATTCGATTTACATGCTCGCGCCGTGCTTGGCCTGCCAATTCCTGCGATTATACTCGAACGGACCGGCGCAAGCGCAGTTATTCTCGCGCCGGATGAATCACCGAAGGAGCCAAGCTACGAGGGTCTTGACCAAGCGCTTTCTGTTCCCGGCATCGAGATACGAATTTTTGGCAAACCCGCTACGCGCAAATACCGCAGAATGGGCGTTGCGCTTGCCAGCGATAAACTGGGAACTCCGATAACTGTGTTACGCGATCGCGCAAAAGAAGCGGCGGCGAAGGTTAGGGTAATGTAGCGCAAACTTCAGTTTGCGACCCCCGCATCTGCGTCCCCTTTCGGCTTAAACTTCTCGATCCATCCCTGAAATTGCCACGGACGAAGAAAGAGCCAGACGCCGAGAGCAACTTCAATAATATCGGCAACTAATGACATTATGTTCCTCTCAGTGTAAAGCGATAATATCGAATCATTTCTCTCGGAACTCCATCGAATAACAAAACCAAGTTGAGTCACGAGGGGCGTGAGGTTATTGAAAGCGACCCAAAGGCCAAGCGTGCTGAGTGCGATAAGTTGAATGCTTTCAATAGAAATCGGTGTCTCATAATAATCCATGACTTCAAATGAATTAGGAAAAGCCGCTGCAACATCTTCAACATTGCTGGTCATCACAGATATCGCTTCCACTTCCATCGTTTTGCCTGAGAGTGCCGGAATCGCAAAAATTTTCTGCATCAGCCATTCACTCTTCCTCCACAAGAGTGAAATCACAAATAGCAAAATAGCGGCCCCATATAAAATAGTTAGCGTATAAATTACCGACCCACCTGGTAGATTTAGCATCCCTATGAGACCAGAAAGATTGTTAATTAAGTTAAACAGCAGATACAGCGCGAACAGCCGGAATACCAGAACGACGAATTGTCTTTTAGTCATATGCATCATAAAAAAACAAAAATACAACGGTAATATGACCGGTGGATTAAATCTTGTTTATGATTGCATAATTATGCAACTTTCTGCATAATCGTTCGTTAGAGGTTTTCCTCTAATGAAACAGATGCGAACGGCGGTCTTTGGAGCTTCGGGCTATGCGGGCGGCGAACTAATGCGTTTGCTGGCTCGGCATCCGCTCGTCCAGCTTGGGCAGGTTTTCGCGAAAAGCTTCGCTGGGTCGGCCATCAGCAGCGTACATGCGTGGGACGATGAGGATGCCGTTTTCAAAGAATTCTCCACCGCGCATGCAGTCGATGCCGAAGTTTGTTTCCTTGCGCTTCCGCATGGCGAGGCGATGGAGATCGCGCCTATGCTGCTGGGTCAGGGTAAGATCGTCATCGATCTCGGCGGCGATCATCGCTTGAAAGACCGCGCGCTCTTCGAGAAATATTATAAGAAGCAACAAACTTCCGGTGCCGTTCTCGATGAGGCGGTCTATGGACTTCCTGAATGGAATTCCACAGCCATTCGCGCTTCACGTTTCGTTGCGAACCCCGGATGTTATGCGACGAGTGCAATTCTTGCTCTTGCTCCTGTCCTTGCTGAGGGACTGATCGAGCCGGATTCCATTATTATAGATTCCATGTCCGGTGTCTCAGGCGCGGGAAGGAAAGCAGCGATCGAATACTCCTTCTCCGAGGTGAATGAGAATGTGAAGGCGTATCGCATCGGCGATCATCAGCATATTCCGGAGATCGAAACCGTGCTTGGCGAGATCTCGGAACAGGAAGTGAAGATCACATTCACACCTCATCTTATACCTATCACGCGGGGAATTTATTCAACAACATACGCCACGCTTTCAGGGGCATTCTCGAATAGTGATGTCAACGAAGCATTTCAAAAGCATTACGCAAATAAGCCATTCGTTCGACTGCCCGGAAGCATTCCAGAGGTTCGCCGCGTGACGAATACCAATTTCATCGATATTTATTCAACAGTTTTGCCCGAACGCAATCAAGTGATCATCATTTCTACGCTCGATAATCTCGTCAAAGGAGCAGCCGGACAAGCCGTGCAGAATATGAACCTCGTCTGCGGGTTCCCAGAAACGGAGGGATTACTATGAGCAAAGATGAAATATTAAAGATGAAAGCTGAAACGAGAAGCACATCCAATGGCTCATCCATTAATGCTTATCCATTTTCAGAGATCCCCGGTGGCATTACTGCGCCAAAAGGATTTACTGCGGCTGGAATGTACTGTGGCATCCGCAAAGTGAAAAAGGACATTGCGCTGATTAAAAGCGATGTGCCTGCAAATGTTGCCGCAGTCTTTACTTTGAATAGCGTCGTTGCGGCGCCATTAGTTATCGACAAACAATTGCTCGCTCAGAATGGAAATGTATGCCGCGCGATCGTTGTCAATAGTGGGAACGCAAATGCCGTCACCGGTGAACGCGGTATGGATGATGCGTGGACCATGGTTCGCACCACCGCTAATGCTCTTGGCATTCCAGAGAACGAAGTGATCGTCTCTTCCACAGGTGTCATCGGCCAGTATATGCCGATGGAGAATATCGTCGCGGGTATCGAACAGCTTCCAGCGCTTCTTTCAACAAACGGAAGTGTGGATGCCGCTGA
>Ga0207147_1048_pt1 | contig 22618 bp, 22 predicted proteins | sample Alteio_BWMinHeat_33_FD_153551 | JGI IMG/M metagenome (GOLD analysis project Ga0207147, IMG submission 153551) | Enriched cells from forest soil in Barre Woods Harvard Forest LTER site, Petersham, Massachusetts, United States -... | ecosystem: Environmental > Terrestrial > Soil > Temperate forest >... | reverse complement strand
ACAAAAATCTTGGATTTGTATGATATCCCATGCCTGGACAAGGTTAAGAAAAATGTTGCTGGACCTGTAGATAAGTACAAGTTGGACCTTATCGCCTTTGTTGTTGCAGTTGCATTCAGCTTTCTTCATCCCATTGCCGGATGTGTTCTTGCTTCTGCAGTAGGAGTAGTCAGCGGATTCACCTTAGGATCTAAGATTGCGACTTATGAGCAGCAAAGAGAACGCGATGCTTTAAATGATCCCAAATCTGGGCGACAAGTAGTTGTAGTATAAAATCTCAATAAAGGAAATATTTTGTCAGTTTTCACGATCGCTTTAACCCTTTTCATCATTGCAAATCCTATCGGAGTCACTCCTGTCATTGTTTCTCTAATTAAGGATTTCGATTTCAAACGCCAACGATTCATCGCTTTTCGCGAGGCTATGCTCGCGCTTTTCTTAGCATTATTCTTTCAATATTTTGGAGAAGTGTTTCTAAATGCGCTTCAGATCAAGCCTTTTGCGGTGACCATTACAGGCGGACTTCTACTTTTTGCTGTTGCTTTAAGCATGATTTTTTCCTTCCATGAGTCAACAGAAGAAGCCAAACAAGTCAAACAAGAGCCATTTTTCGTCCCCATTGCCACACCCATTATTTCCGGGCCAGGGCTATTGGCTACTATCATGATACTTTCTCAAAGAGAAAACAATAATTTCAAACTTACTATGGCCATTCTGCTTGCCTGGATTCCTGTAACCGCTGTGATGACTTTTGCTCCTTATCTGCAAAAAATTTTCGGTAAAAGAGGCCTTGCAGGCATGGAACAGCTCATGGGAATGATCCTAGCGCTCCTTTCTATGGAGCTCGTTGTAAAAGGAACCGCAATGCTCTATCACGCAATTTATACATAGGACCAATATGACAACCAACGAAAGCACAACTTTATTCACATTGACTGTGATTTTTTTCTTTATTATGGATCCCGTCGGCAACATTGCTTCTTATTTATCCTTAGTGCAGGGATTAGATAAGAAACGCCGTTATCTTGTTTTATTGCGAGAAATGTTAATCGCATTGGTGACAACACTTTTATTCTGTTTTCTTGGTGAATTTATATTTAAATTCCTTGAAATATCAGAGGTTACAGTTCGCGTTTCAATCGGAGTCATCCTCTTTTTAGTTGCTGTCAAAATCTTATTTCCCAATAAGGACAGTCCCCGCGCCAATCTTCCTAAGGGCGAGCCCTTCATCGTGCCTTTAGCAATACCCTTAGTGGCTGGTCCTTCTTTGCTAGCGACTGTCATGCTATACGCAGATTTAGAACCATCTCTTTGGTTAGTTCCTGAAGCTATTTTCATTGCCTGGCTGGCATCGTTCGCCGTTTTCTTGGCAGCTCCTTTTTTGCAACGTTATCTAGGTAACAATGGCTTGCTGGCTTTAGAGAAGCTAACGGGCATTATTTTGGCGCTGATTGCCGTCCAGAAATTCGCTGAGGGCCTTCATCGCTTCTTCACTGCAAATTCATAACTTGGGAATTCAGAATCCAGAATCCAGAATTCAGAATATTCTGTATTCTATATTCTGAATTCTGAATTCTGGATTCTGGATTCCTTTAGCGTCAAATTAATATGAAAAATATCAAAATGACAGTGGCTTACGACGGCACCGACTTTCTCGGCTGGCAGAAAACGGATGCAGGCCTAAGCATAGAAGGGACTTTGCAGGAAAATCTGGAAAAAATCCTGCGTCATCCGATTGCATTGCAGGCTGCCAGCCGGACCGACGCCGGAGTTCACGCCTGGGGCCAGGTCGTTAATTTCTTTACTGAAAGCGAGATACCCCTACACAAATTACAGCATTCCCTAAACTGCGTGTTGCGCGGCCAAATTGCTGTCAGGGAAATGGTGCAGGCTGAAAAGAATTTTCATCCCACTTTGGACTGCAAAGGGAAAGAATATCATTATTCTGTATGTTATGACCATGTGCAATTGCCTCACCGGCGATTGTATGCCTGGCATTATCCGTATGAGCTTGATGTTGAAAAAATGATATGCGCCTCCAAGGATTTTATCGGCAAAAAGGACTTTTCAACATTCTGCAATGTCCAAAAAAATTCGCCTGTTGCTCATTACATCAGAGAAGTCAAGAATATCGAAATTGTTGCTGATGGAAAAAATATTTTAATTAAAATTTCAGGCAATAATTTCTTATATAAAATGGTGCGCAATATTGTCGGTACGCTTGTCTACATTGGTAAAGGCAAGCTGCCTGAAGATTGCATTCCCTCCTTACTTTCTGGAATGGACAGAACTGAAGCCGGAATCACCGCACCGGCCCATGGTCTTTCCTTATTTCAAGTCTTTTATTAAATCCTTCATTGACATAAAAGTTTTAATGTGATACATTTTGACATTATGAAAACACAGAATTATTTATCACATCTGCCTGCCAATATAGCGCGAAAAGGTGTTTTCATTTCTATTTCCATTATTTCTATTATCTGCTCATAGAGCAGATTACACACCCCCGACCTATACATTTAGTCCACTTAATAAAAGAAATAAAGATTTAACATTTTAGAATATTTAGGAAATTTATGAAAAAAAATTGGTTAGTTGTCTCAACAGGATTTGCCCTCTTCGCCATGTTTTTTGGTTCGGGCAACCTGGTATTCCCGATAGCGGTCGGACAGGAAAGTGAAGGTCATTTTCTTATGGGCTCGCTTGGGATATTACTTACGGGTGTGCTTGTCCCGTTTTTAGGCGTCTTCGGCATGATGCTTTATAACGGAGACCTCCGTTCATTTTTCAGCTGTTTTGGAAAAACAGGAACATTTTGGTTTTCGCTGTTTGCCTTGTCGTTAATGGGACCATTTGGAGTTCTCGCCCGTTGTTTGACGGTGATGCATGGGGCCCTACAGCTTCTCTTTAACAATCTGTCATTGCCAATGACCAGCTTCATCCTATGCGCGATCATCTTTGGCTTTACAGTAAACAAATCTAAAATTGTTTCAGTGCTCGGAAACATGCTGACGCCATTCTTATTGGTGGCTATTGCTGTACTGGCTTTCTTCGGACTGCAACATGGCGTTTCATCTGAAATGTTGAATGATGGAGCATTCAAAGCCTTTACAAATGGGTTTTTTCAAGGCTATCAAACGATGGACCTATTGGCAGCGTTCTTTTTCTCGACTTTTGTAATCAACTACTTGAAGAAGGCTTTCCATGATGAGCCTAACGAAGGCAAGTCGATCAATGTATTTTTGAAAGCTTCTTTAGTTGGCGGATTTATCTTATCGTCAGTGTATGTCGCCCTTGTGATGCTAGGCTGGTCATATTCCTCGGTGTTGGTCAATCAGCCTCCTCAAGCAATGCTGGGAATGATCGCTATGGAAGCGCTCGGACCTTTCGCAGCCCCGGTCGTTTGTGCTTTGATCGTTCTAGCCTGCTTGACCACAGGTATTGTGCTGACCTCTTTATTTGCCGACTTTTTGAGAAAAGAAGTATCAAAAGAAAAACTAGGCAACAAACAAGCGTTATTGATCACTCTGGCGATAGGTTTTGCAATCTCTACATTGGAATTCTCAGGTATAGCCGCCTTTATTGGCCCTATTCTGGAAGCCACTTATCCGGCCTTGATCGTATTGACGATTGTTAATATAGCTCATAAATTGCTGGGAGTAAAATCCTCGCATTGGCCAGTGACTCTTACCCTGGCAGCCAAGCTTTGCTGGGTTTAAAATAAGTGCAAAGTGCATAGTGCATAGTGCAAAGTAGAAGGTAAAACTTTGCACTTTGAACTTTGCACTATGCACTTCTCTTCTCATTGTGCCTAAGTCCTTTACATAATAAATACTCTATACTATTATAAAGGGCTTAATTAACCGGAGTAAGAGGATGCCTGGAAAAAGTTTTTTTAAATCGCTCGCTTTATTTCTGTTGGCATCCTTACTTTTGGGCATCGTCATCTTATCGTTCATACCTACCATCGCCTCAACTCAATGGGGAAAAAATCAGATTCTGAAAGTTTCAAAACTTTTTATTCCCGGATCAATCGATTATGCCAATGCCAACTTCAGTTGGACGCAGCCTCAGTTCATTGAAGGGCTGACTATTAAAGATCCAGAAGGGATCAATGTATTGAAGGCTGACAGCATTTCAACAGATTGCTCGCTTCTTAAATTATTTTTCACGAATTTCTGCGAAGGGACTTATGAATTTAAGGGGTTGAATGCAAATCTTATTGAAGAAGCTCCGGGCGTTACAAATTTACAAATGGCCCTTGGCAAGAAAGTTTCAGTTGAAAGTTTAGGAAAAGATAAATTCAAGCCGTTAACTATCCTCTTAAACAATACGGAAGGCAAAGTACATATTGATTCAAAAAAAGAAAACCTTTCAATTCATTTGCTAGGACATACCAAGCATGATGATCTGGCAGGTTTATTTGACGTCAATATTTTGCTAAATGACTTTGATTTACATGATGGCATTAAGGGACTTGAGGAAAGCCAGATTGAATTAAAGGCAAATGTTACCAATTTCCCTGTTGCTTTGATTGATCATTTGATCGCAGTAAAACATCCAGAGCTCACCGGTTTAGCTCAAACACTCCTTGGCAAAACATTAGACATCAATTTGAGCAAAACCTTTATAAAGTCAGGTATTTCTTTTGATCTAGCAGCAAGATCACCATTAATGACTGCCAACCTGTCAGGCCAATTACAATCGCAAAAACTCATCTTAAACCCAGATGGCAAAATTAATCTTACTATTACTCCTGAATTAGTGGATTATATAGCCAAGATTCAAAATTCAAGTCCTTCTCTTCAGCTTGCTGAAGCAACAAGCGCCAGCATTAACATTCAGCAGTTCGTTTATCCATTGGAAACGCAAGAGCTCTCTGCTGTGATAGAAGCATTTATCCCAAGCGCCGAAATTAAACAAAAAAAATTGCCCATTCCACTCAAATTTTCCACCATTGTCGCGAGTTTAAATGCTGCTGAAAATTCTAAAAATGCCACGATTACGATAAAAGCCGATTCAGTTCAAGGTAATCAAAAAGTTCCTCTTGAACTGCAGGCCATTTTAGATAAGCCGATCAAGCTCAATGAAATCGCAAAGCAGTTTTTAAAGAATTCAAAAGTTAAAGTTCGCATTAACTCATTTCCCCTAGCTGTTATTGAAGACATTTACGATTTGGATGGCCTGCTGGTTAACTATCTAGGAAATAAAGCTTCTGTAGACCTGAATGGAACCTTCACTGAAAATTCAATGGCTTTCAACATTAATTTAAATGGCGAACTATTGGAAGCCAAAAACGTTTCACTTCAAAAGACTGGAAATAATTGGGATCTCTCTGCTCAACTACTTCCAATTGAAGGATCGTTCTTACACCTAGCCTTAGGCAAGCTTACCTCATTGAAAAGTTCGCTTAAGAACAATGCTTTTGATGCCCTCATTGAAAGTGACCTACTTTCTCTTGCTGCCAAAGGCAGACTTAGCAGAAATGAATTCGAGCTCGCCCAGCCGCTTTCATTGAAATATAAAGCGACTCCTCAATTGATCGCAGCATTGGGAATGGATAAGGCAAAATTAAAAAAAACCGCAAGTATTGAGTTGATCGTTTCTGATCTTTCAAAAAACTTCGATCTCGATAACATTTCCTCTAACAACCTCGATGACTTCTTTGCTAAGGGCGAATTTAAAATCGATGATCTTTCAATCGCTGATGAACGCAATAGCGCTTCTATTCAAAATTTCAAGTCCCCCTGGGAATTCAATTTTGCCAAAAATAGTATTAAAGTCGACTTCAAAGGCAATACTCAGCTGGCTGGAAATTCACAAGGCTTGTTAAATGGAAAAATTACTATTAATAAATGGTGGAAAGATCGGCAATTTGACTTTTCTAACGCCCTCTATCAATCAAACATCATTTTTGAGAACATTCCCTCAATCGTCCTAAGCTCGCTATCCAACATTGAGAACCTTGAAAATATCCTGGGGAAAACCATTAACATCAATTTGAATGCTAACGGTAGCCCCAGCATCGCCGGAAAAAACCTCATCGAATTAGCTATAAGCGGCGAGCAAGTGAAGGGCAACTTAGCGATCAGTATTTCCGATAGCATTACTCTGGCTAACTCTAAAAGCCCCTCTGGCCTTGAAATTCTCATCACTCCAGAAAAATATGCATTTATACGCAGTTTAATCGATAGCGGCAAAAGCGATTCACAAGGTATTCTTGAGCCGGTCTTATTTAAAGCAACGCTAAATTCCATTAATATACCGTTGAATAATAAAGCCCCTGTATTTGCTCAGGCAGGCTTGGAAACAAATATCTCCATGAACTCATTAAAGCTATTCGACCCTTCCAGACGGCAAAGCATATTGCTTGATGACATCACAGCTAAGATTGAAAGCAAAAATCTCTCCCGACAAATCGCTTTTAACATCACTGCCAAAGATAAAAGCCTCCAAAACTATTCCAACGATTGGATCTTCAATGGCTCGATCGTCAATGCCTTCAATCAAAATGGAAAGCTCAATTTGGATGATCTCTCCCTGGACCTGGTGGCCAAAAGCAACCGCTTTCCTGCCAGCCTTTTCTGCCATATGGCCTGCATCGATAATTCATTAAGAAATAAACTTGAGGCACTTTTAGGCCACACTATCGACACTGACATTTCTGTCCAGCTGCAACGCATGCACGGCCCCATCCAATTGAAGCTGAAAGGAGAAAACGGCCGCATCTTTGCTGACGCAATGCTCGCAAATAATGCCCTCACACTTAACCGTCCATTAGAAATTGAAGTCGAAGCCACTCCACAGCTAGGCAAGAGCATCCTCCAAGACGTCATCCCTATCTTAAGCGGAGTTAAATCAGCCGAAAAACCAATTAAAATCACCATCGATCCGCAAGGTTTCATCCTGCCCATTAAAAATATCGACATCGCAGCTATTCAAGTTGGCAGCGCTGTCGTTGACTTAGGCAAAATTGAATTTAGCAATTCAGGAGAGCTGGCAAACATCCTATCTTTGCTGAGGCCGCCTGCCAATGAAAACCTCAAAGTATGGTTCACTCCCCTCTATTTACAAATGAAAAATGGCAATTTAGTGGTCAATCGCATGGATATGCTTTTGCTAAACCAATACCCTATCTCCATTTGGGGAAAAATCAACTTCCCTAAAGACAAAGTCGACCTGATGTTCGGCATTACTGGCGCGGCTCTTAATAATGCCCTAGGACTGAAAGTGGACCCTTCCGAAGTTCTCCAATTGCCGTTCCAAGGTAAAATTGGCGAGGCCACGATAGATAAGACCAATGCCACAACCCGCATCAGCTCCTTAGTTGCTCAAAATCAAGGGAGCCCTCAAGGTGTTATCATTGGAACCGTTTTAGATATTGCCGGAGGCAGCTTTGGCGAAAAAGATCCCCCAAAGCCAACAACCAACCCATTGCCTTGGCAATCAATGATGCAGCCTAAAACTTCTGAAACTTCTTCCTCATCAAAAAAACCAAAAAAAGACAAAACAGCCAAATATATCGAAAGCGGAGCCAAACTCATCGATAGCCTACTTTCCAAGTAGGCAGTTCAAAGTGCAAAGTTCAAAGTGCAAAGTTAAAAGCATTTAAGACATATAAATCTTACTTTGAACTTTGTACTATGCACTTTGCACTAAATAGTTAATTTTTTCTTTTATAGATAATCTCCACTTCTGCTAATTTGCTAGTCATCAGGTTTTAGGAGGATGACAATGAAATTTGGTTTTCAAGAAATAGTAAAAGCCAAGAAAGCTTTGGCAATCGGCGCATCTGCTCTATTGCTCAATTTCTCTTCTCTAGCTACTGCTATCCAACCAGACACCTATATCGATCTCTCAGGCGGCTATCGAGTAGATCGTTTTACTACCTTGTGGAAAACTGAAGGCGTTAACCCGGTGCCAGATTCTGATGAGACCGGCTCCGATACTGAAGACTTTAATCTCTTTAGGGACAAAATCAAAATTAAAGGGCTAGGGATATGGACTTTCGGCGGTAAAGGTCAAATTCGCTTTTGCGATTACTGGGTATTAAAAGGCTCTGCCTATTACGGCTGGATAGATCGCGGCCATTATCATCAAGAGAGGACCGATCGATTTTTACACGACAGAGTATCACGAAGCAAAGTCAAAAATGGCCGGACAAGAGATGCCCAAATAGGTTTCGGATATATGTATCCAATCCGAGGATACTGGGGCTGCCAGGCCATCGGACCCTTTGTGGGCTATTCTTACAATGATCAAAGATACCGCATGGGGAATTTCACTACCGATGGATTTAATAATCCTATTCTCAAAGACCTTAACTATGCATCCCGCTGGAACGGTCCCTGGATAGGTATTGATTATGTTTATCAACAATGTCCTTTTAAGGTGATGAGCAGCCTAGAATACCACTGGACTACCTGGCACGGAGAATATCGCTTGCAAAGACATGACATTCCAGGTGTGGAGTTCTCCAAGCGCTTCCAAGCAGACAATGCCTACGGTGTCGTCTGGAGCATCGATGGCGAATGGTACTTCTGGGATAACTGGCACATGGGCCTGGAATATAAATGGCAGTTCTGGAGAACCCACCAAGGCCGTGCCCGTCCTAAAGATGGAAACATAAGGCAGTTGGGCTTCCATGACCACCGCCATATGGAGCTAAAACATACTCGCTGGTACTCAGACACTTTCCTCTTCAACATCGGCTGGGATTGGTAAATTAGTGCTTAGTGCTTAGTGCATAGTTCTTAGTTATTAGGCTGCGCTCACTGTTCAAGAAAAAGTTCCTTTCCTTATGATCTGCGAGCGCAGCGAGACAGATCTTTGGAGCACCAAAGCAGCCGCTCACGCGCTGCTCTGGTGCTCCAAAGAGCAGCCTCGCTGCGCTCGCGTAAGGGTCCAAATACATTTTGCCAAAAAGATAGAAGCCCGAAGGGCTTCGACTGCAACAGCCCAGGGCATCGCCCTGGGGTGATTTAATTAAAATATTGCAGCCTGTAGGGCTGCTAGAATATATAGCAGCCCTACAGGCTGCAATAATTTATACAATACATTCCCCAGGGCGATGCCCTGGGCTGTTGCAGTCGAAGCCCTTCGGGCTTCTATCTTTTTGGCAAAATGTATTTTGACGCTTACGCGAGCGGCTGCTCTGGTGCTCCAAAGATCAGTCTCGCTGCGCTCGCTTATCATAGTAGGCCTTTAACTTAGCTTAAAGTTTCTTTATCTTTCGCAGAGTATCACTTGTTCAATGCGCTGAGCAATTTCGACTGCGAACTTATTGTGGGCTTTGCTTATCGACATTGCATAATGCTCTTGTTCTGTTTCGAAAGCCCCAGGAACAGCGTAAACTGTATAATCGCGGGCCATGATCTCCTGCAGAGCAATGGATGATTCTCTAAACCGGGCATCAATCACTTTTACACGAGCTTTAAGGACCAACTGAGCTATTCCCCGGCTATTGCAATTTTCATAGGTGTGGTCAATCAGATCAATAATGACAATAAAGTCGGCATCTTTGTATTGCTGGGCAAAGGCACAGTCTTTTTCAAAAAACGCCAGGCCGCCGCATTGTTCAATTCCTGCTTTTACTTGCTCCTCAGGCAGGGCATATAACTGTCCTGAATCCATTAAATGATAATGAATAGCGTTCGCCATATCATTGGATACATCTGAAGGCAGAGTCTTTGGCAAGCTATTGATTACGGGCAGGAAGGCGACATGCGGCTTCATTCTGCCATCATCATGGTAAGGGAAGTAGTCGACATAATGCGGTCCGCAACTGGAAAGAAGGCTTAAGAGTAGTGCAAAAATCATTTTTTTCATAATTCACCTATTAACAAACAAGTTTGTAATGCAAAACAATAATTGAACCACAAAGACACAAAGACACAAAGAAAAAATGGACGATATGGACTGTATGGACTTTATGGACGATATGGACATTATATACAGTCCATATTGTCCATAAAGTCCATACAGTCCATTTATCTTTGTGTCTTTGTGTCTTTGTGGTTAATTTTTTAACGTTAAAATACTCAAGTATAAAGACCAAAAAAAATTTAATTCTTCAAAACTCATCTATCAATTCGATTTGCATCGATTTTACTTTAAAGCTTGTTCTATGAATAGGACAAGGACCATGTTCCTCTAAGGCATCGACATGCATTTGTGTACCATAACCCTTATGCCTATCAAAGCCGTAATGCGGCCAAATTAAATGGTATTCGCGCATGATCCGGTCCCTGGTTTCCTTGGCGATGATGGAGGCAGCAGCTATCGACTGGGACAGCTGATCGCCTTTGATGATTTTCTGGCAAGGAATTGATTGATGCTTAAGATGCATTCCGTCGACCAAGAGAAGATCGGGAAGGCAGAGGAGCCTCTCGATAGCGATGATCATCGCAGAAATTGTCGCCTGGTAGATATTGATACGATCAATTTCTTCTGAATGAACAATGCCTACGCCATAGCGGATGTTGACATCCGAATGAAGTTCATTGAAAATGGCGCGGCGTTGTTCGGGCGTAAGCTTCTTGCTGTCATCGACGCCCACGATATAGCGATCTTCTGGAATGATGCAGGCAGCAGCCACGACGGGGCCAGCAAGAGGGCCTCTGCCGGCTTCGTCGACACCGGCAATAAGCTTGCAGCCGTTCTGGCGGGCCTCTCTTTCAAATCTTGTGAGGACCTGCAGGCGCTTCCATTCGGCTGCTTTAATGCGGCTATTTTGAGGCTTCCGAAGTCTCTGTTGCGGCGTTGAGGGCTTCTTGGGCATTGTTTTCTTGCTCTGATTCTGATTCGGACTGAGATTCTGATTTGCGATTTGTATAGCCTATGCGGCCTTTAACTTTTGCTTTTTTGCCGGAAGTTCCGCGCAGATAGTAGAGTTTGCCGCGGCGCACTTTACCTTCTTTGACGATTTCGATTTTTGCAATGCGGTTGCTATGAAGAGGGAACACGCGCTCCATGCCTTCGCCGTAAGCGACGCGGTGCACTGAAAAAGTTTCTGAGATACCGGTGCCTTTGCGGGCGATCACTGTGCCGGTAAAGATCTGGGTACGTTCTTTTTCACCTTCGACGATGCGTGTGTGCACACGAATGGTGTCTCCAATTTTAAAATTTGGAATGTTCTTTTTAAGCTGTTCTTTTTCCAGCTTTTGAATGACAGCTGCTCTGCTCATTGGTATAAACTCCTAATTGTCCAATAAATCTGGTCTTACTCGCCCAGTTTTCAGTTTCGCCTGTTTGCGGCGCCATTCCTCAATATTTTGATGATGGCCGCTCAGCAACACTTCGGGCACTTTTTTATTTTCAAAAACTTCGGGCCGCGTATAGTGCGGCCAATCTAAATGTCCGTTCTCAAAGGAATCTTCCTTGGCGGCGTCTTCGTGTCCGATGACGCCGGGGATGAAGCGCACGACAGCGTCTAAAATGACGATGGCCGCCAGGCATCCGTTTGTGAGAACATAATCGCCAATGCTGATCTCTTCATGAACCTCGCTTTCGAGCACCCTTTCGTCGACGCCTTCATAGTGGCCGCAGAGGATCACCAGATGCTCATGAGAGGCCAATTCGCGGCATTTGCCGGCCGTGAGCACGGGCCCTTGGGGCGTAACATAGATGACATGGCTTTTAGGAGTTTTGACACTTCTAATAGCTTTGGCAACAGGTTCGGGCATCATGACCATGCCGGGGCCGCCTCCGTAGGGGCGGTCGTCCACGCGATTGTGCTTATTGTCAGCAAAGTTGCGAATATCGATCAATTGGATATCGAGTATCCCTTTTTTCCTTGCTTGCTTGATGATGCTTTCGTCAAATGGCCCTTTGAAGTAGCCAGGAAAAAGGGATAGGATATCTACTTTCATTGTCTCTTTTGTTAGGCTGCGGCTTTTTTACGAGCTTTTCTTTTGGCAGCTTCTTTAGCTTTATTTTTCAACACTCTTTCGGTTTGTCCGCGGATAATTTCCGGAGCAGCCTTGAGAACGAGCGATTCGGCTCTTTCTGTGAGTTCAGCGCCTTCATTCAACCAGTGTTGGATGCGGTCTGTTTTTAAAGACAAGCTTTTGTCTTCTTTTGCGATTGGATCATACCAGCCTACGGCTTCTACATATTTTCCATCGCGTGGTGATCGTACATCTGTAACGACAAGTCTGTAGAAAGCACGGTTATTGCGGCCTTGTTGTCGCAATCTAATTTTTAATGCCATCGGGTTCCTCCTCCCATCATCTTTTCCAATTGTTTTAAATTGGGCATGTTCTTAAAGAACTGCTTTGCTTGTTTAAATGATTTAACTAGTTTATTTACATCTTCAATTTTGGTTCCACTGCCGTTTGCGATGCGTTTCCTTCGGGGCACGCTGAGCTCGCATTTTTCAGTTCGTTCATTTAAAGTCATGGAGCGCATCATCGCTTCGACTTTAAAAAATTCTTTTTCGTCCCATTCCATTTCCTTGAGGGCGCCCATACCTGGGAGCATGCTCATCAGGCCTTTGATGGAGCCCATTTTTTTGACCATTTGAATTTGGTTCAAATAGTCATCATAGGTGAATGTTGCGGAACGGATTTTCTGTTCCAGCTTTTCAGCATCTTCTTTGTTGATATGCTCCTGGGCTTTACGTACCAGGTTGATCGTATCGCCCATGCCCAGGATCCGGTCAGCCATTGACAGCGGATTGAAGGGCTGGATATCATCAAGTTTTTCGCCAATGCCTTCGTATTTCAGCGGTTTGCCGGTCACTTCGCGAATGGAAATGGCGGCACCGGCGCGGGCATTTCCGTCTAGCATTGTTAAAATTGTCCCGGTGATGGCGACTCGCTCGTTAAAGGAGGCAGCCACGTTGACAGCATCTTGACCGGTGGTCGCGTTGGCGACGAAAAGGATTTCCGATGGCTTGAGGACCTCTTTAATTTCAGCCAGTTGTTTCATGAGGTCTTCATCGATATGAAGACGGCCGGCCGTGTCGACAATGACTAGATCATGGTGATCGCTTCTAGCTTTTGCCAGGGCTGCTTTAGCAACTTTGACTGGGTCTTTTTCGCCTGGGATTGAGAAAACCGGCACTCCGACCTGGTCGCCAAGTGTTTTCAACTGGTCGATGGCGGCAGGTCTTTGCAGGTCGCAGGCGACCAGCAGCGGGTTTTTACAATCTCCCTTTCTTTTTAACAGTTTTACTAGTTTAGCGCAGTGAGTTGTCTTACCGGAGCCTTGTAATCCGCATACCATGATCACTGACGGCTTTTGCTGCAGGTCTAAGCCTGCTTCGCCTCCGCCCATGAGGGCGGCCAGTTCATCGTGGACAATTTTAATAAACTGTTGCCCTGGGGAGACAGCTTTGATGACTACATCACCTAAAGCTTGCTCTTTAATCCGCTTGATCAGCGTTTTGGCAACAGTAAAATTGACATCGGCCTCCAATAAAGCCATGCGTACTTCGCTAACAGCTTCGGAAATATTCTCTTCGGTTAGCTTACGTTTGCCAGCCAACTTGGAAAATAGGCCCTGCATTTTCTCTGTTAACGCGCCTAGCATATTAGACTCACTGCAATTTCAATTTTTTCCTAGCTCCATACAGCATACCTAACAAATCATTCAATTTCAAGTAAAATTAATGGGGAGTCAGGAGCCAGGAGCCAGGAGTCAGAATTGTGAGGCTGTTAATTTGTTATTCCTCACAATTTTGACTCCTGGCTCCCTTAATTCACAGCTAACTTTCAAGGAAGAGAAAGCGATCATTACCGGCCCAATCCTTCTCTACCCTGCATTGTGTCCATGGACCCTTGGAAAATAGTTCTATTAAAGCCTTGCCTTGGTCTTTACCGATTTCAAGCCAGGCTTTCCCATGGCGGAGATAATTGGGCAGTTCCTGGGCTAATTTTTTATAAAAATCCAGGCCGTCAGGTCCGGCTAGCAAAGCGAGTTTTGGCTCGTGATTTTTCACTTCATCGTCTAAGTGAGCGAACTCATGATCGGCCACGTAGGGCGGATTGCATACAAAAAAATCGGTTGTTTTTCCAGTGAAGGGGTGCAAAAAATCTCCTTCATAGAATTCGACATCCACCTCATTAAGCTGGGCATTTTCTTTGGCAAGTTGAAGAGCTTCCGGAGAAACATCCGATAAAACAACATTCAAATCGGGGAATTTTTTCTTAATTGCGATGCCGATGCAGCCTGTTCCGCAGCAGACATCCCATAGGGATTTCCCCTTTAGTTCAATAGTTGCCAGCTCTTTAACGATTTTGTCGGCCAGAATTTCTGTCTCCTGACGAGGTATGAGGGCTGCGGGTGTGACCTTAATGCGGCAATCCAGAAAGTCGACTTCGCCGCGGATGTACTGCAGCGGCTCGCCTTTTGCCCTTCGGGCCAGGCGTGAGCGGCATAATTCCAATTCAGGATCAGTGAGAGGGCGGTCATGCTGCATGTAGAGCTGTACACGGTCGATCTTAAGGGCGTCGGCGATGATGTCTTCGGCCTGCCTGCGTGGTTGGGAGATCTTTTTCTGAATTAGAAAGTCGGTTGAGAGCTTAAGTATATCAATGATTGTTTTCATTCAAATCTGTTTATTTTTTTTTACCACAGAGAACACAGAGGGACACAGAGAAAAATGGCCGGCAAGATGCCGGCCCCACGACTAAGACTATTTTGCTTTCGTGGGGTCGGCATCTTGCCGGCCATTTTTCTCTGTGTCTCTCTGTGTTCTCTGTGGTTCAATTTTAAACTTTATCACTCATTCAGTTGTTCTTGGCGATAGTGGGAAACTAGCCCTGTAGTGAAATCGTCGAGCTCGCCCTCCATCACCCTGTCGAGGTTATATTTGGTGAGATTGATGCGGTGGTCGGTGATGCGGTTTTGAGGATAATTGTAGGTGCGGATCCTTTCGGAACGGTCTCCGGAACCCACTTGGGAAGCTCTTGTGGAAGCGATGGCGTCGGCCTTCTTTTGCTGTTCGATTTCCGAGATCTTGGCTTTTAATAGCCGCAGGGCTTTGTCTTTATTTTTATGCTGGCTGCGTTCTTCCTGGCAATAGACGACGATTCCAGTCGCAAGGTGAGTCAAGCGGACGGCGCTATCGGTCTTGTTGACGTGCTGGCCGCCAGCACCGGAAGCGCGGTAGGTGTCGATCCGTAGATCTTTGTCTTCTATTTCGACATCGGTCTCTTCATCGGGCTCGAGGAGCACGGCGACAGTGATAGCCGAAGTGTGGACGCGGCCCTGGGCTTCGGTTTCAGGAACGCGCTGGACGCGATGGGTGCCGGCCTCATAGCGCATAAGTCGGTAGACGTTATGGCCGGAAAGGGTCATAACATATTCTTTAAAGCCGCCGATCTCAGATTCAGCGCAAGATAACAGCTCAGTTTTCCAACCGTGTTTATCGGCATACATTTTATACATGCGGACGCAGTCGCCGACAAAAAGAGCCGCCTCATCGCCGCCGGTGCCGGCGCGTAGTTCGACAATGATGTTGCGATGATCATTCGGGTCAGGAGGGATCAGCAGATTTTCAAGCTGCTTTTCCAATTCGGCAATGCGTGTTTCCAGCTGGTTGATATCGTCTTTAAGGAGCTGGGCAAATTCGGGATCTTTTTCCTGCTGGAGCAGTTCTTTATTTTCGGAAAACTGTTTTTTGGAGCGGTTGAGCTCTTCAACGACATTTTTTATTTCGGAAAGGTAGGCATGTTCCTGGGTCAGGGCGCGGTATTTCTTTTGGTCGTTGAAAACTTCGGGGTGGCTTAAGATGGCTTCGAGTTCATTAAAGCGGGCGAGCTGCAGTGCGATTTTCTTTTCCATAAAAAACTCTTTTTGGGATAAGCAAAGCAGATCCTCGCCAAATCCACTAAGGGTTTGCGAGGATATCCAATTTTTAAAGAACTATTTGGAAGGTTGCTTTGATTCTTTTTTCTTCTGTGCAGCGGCGTAGCGATTTTTAAATTTCTCGACTCTACCTTCAGCATCGACGAGCTGATTGCTTCCTGTGAAGTAAGGGTGTGAGGAAGAAGAGGTTGAAAGATAGCAAACAGGGTATTCTTTGCCTTCGAATTTCTCAGTAGCGGTAGGCTGCAAAGTTGAGCCGCAAACGAACTTATGTCCTGTAGCGGAATCAATAAATAAAATTTTTTGATATTTTGGGTGTGTATTTTTTTTCATAGTAAAACTCCATTACGTATCCCAAGATAATACAGAGTTTGTTGAAAAAACACAAGTGTTTTAAAAGAATACAGAATTCAGAATTCAGAATACAGAATGGGCAGCATTCGAAATTTTATTCTGAATTCTGAATTCTGGATTCTGAATTCTGCAGTTTAAGCTACTTTCAGCCAGGCGTTTTCATGTTCAACAAAGGAAATGGAAGGTGTAAGCAGGCTGCTCTTGAAGAAGCGGCCAAAGACTTCGTTGATAATTTTTTGGAAGTTGGCAGCCCCGAATTCATTTTTGACCTTTTCAACAGCTTTCATCGTGCTTTGCAGACGAACGAAACGTTCCGGCATGATTATCCTTTCCCTGATCATAATGGGATTGGTGTACAGTAAGAATGAGAGATGATCAAAATCCTTCTGAGTCCAAGGTTCAGGATTGAGCAGTCGCAAGAAACCAAAGAGCTCGGCATTGGAAGCGCTGCCGACATCCACTCCGTCTTTACAGGTGAAGCTCATGCTGGTTGGTTTGACAAGCTCGATCAATTTGAGCTCGAGAAAGGCGTAGCAGATTTCAATGAAGTCTAGTCTAGCATCCCTTGACAGAACATTTTTGCCGGAAAAGAACACGCGATGGATGGCATGCATGAGGTCATCAATGTATTGAGGTTCAAGCATTTCTTTAAGCTGATTAGGGAAGTAGTAGCCTGTATTCTCATCGAGAATTTGCTTTTTGAAGGTTTCTATAAATACGTTAGCATGGTTTTCGGTTGTATATGGAGGCAGCTGATGATAAAATTCCGTATCTTTTGCCAATGTGACGACCGTGATCTGATTTGAGAAATCGGAAAGCTTCTGCAGATCTTCCAAGGCAACGCAGCGCGCATGCTCTTTCCACGATGTACGGTCTTGCAAGTTGATCAATAGATGATGCTCCCCTTCCATTCTTGCCATCATCAACCTTAAAGCCGCTTTAAATTCCTCTGTAACAGAAACCTTATTAATAAATTCCTGATAAGTGGGTGAAGGCATGTTTATATTTGAGACCTTTCTGGCGTCAGCATGGATGTTGAATAGCTGATAAGGAGTGTTGTCCTGCCAAAGCGAGTCGAAGACATTATAAGATCCATCTTCTAGCAAGTTGAGGACCTTTATTAATGGACCGCTGGCATGCTGCTTCAACAATTTGGTCAAAGCGGCGTTATCATTGGCGATATGGCTCCAAACTTGATCTGCAGCAGCGCCATTCCTATGTTCAGTTGAAACCTCTGAAACAGCTTCATGGACAAGGTTGATAATATTGACAAAGACATTTTCATCCAGCTGAACTTCATAGAATAGGGCATGGCATAATGTGTTGACGATGTTTAACATAAACACACTATGTTTATCGGCTGCAGAATACGCCACAAGCTTTTGATATTCCCTTGTATTCAAGGCCAGACGCAAGAAATAGAGGAAATCTTTGAAATATTGTGCGCAGCCTTTTAGCCCTGGGTCATGCATGATCGTGTGAGGCTCAGCACATATCATCAAGGCCATGATCGACTTGCTGACATTTTCTCCGAGCTCTCCAGAAGCATTTGATAGCTCATGGTAGAAATCATTAATGAGCGGAGCTGCTTTTTTAAGCAGCTGCGCAGCAACAGAATTCAGATGATGCTCGCGCCATAGGCTAACGCTTTCTAACGGGTCGTCCATTTTAACTTCAGTGAGAGATTCCCCAAAGTCGCAGACTAATTTGATATTCCGAATGAGGCGTGGGCTGAAGAAGCGGGTGCCATCTTCTTTTCGAATAAAAAATAATTCATATTCAGAGTCTTTTTTAACCGAATCAAGATCGACAAAGACGTGTTTGGATAAGCTTGCTTGCTTCCCTTCGAGAGTTACCGGCGCAGCGGAGGTCATCATGCGCTGTGTCAAAGCGATCAGCCATTTGCCAAGGGTGCTTTCATCGACTTTATGGGCGATGCGGCTTAAATAAAATTCCTGCAGCCTCCTATATTCCTTCAGTTCAGTCACGCTTTTGGTTTTTTTATGCTGAAAGAGTTCCGTGTATCGGTCGAGTTTTTTGGCGGCTTCGCCAACCAACACCATGATCGATTTGATGCTTTCCGTCGTCTCGGGCTTCAAGGAATAGCCGTACTCTTTTTTATAGAAATTGCGCAGATAGTGTAAAATGATCTTGAATGTATCCCTGACCGATTCAACGGTGGCCCCCATATCACCTGGCCGCAGCCATTGTACAACTCGCTGCAAGCTTGTTTGATTTTCATCAATAAGTTCAGGATGGTTGACCAGGTTCATGACTGCATCGATGTCCATGTCAGCAATGCTGGACAGTGTTTCTACCGCCTCCATGATAGTGAGAGCGGATCCTTCATGTTTGTTTCGGGTATCCATAACCACCTCAGCAATTCGGGTTTATTTATTAACAAGACCATACTTTTATTATTACATTAAAGTAATTATTAAAAAACAAAATTATAAACATTTTTATTTAAATTTAATTTAAAGTAATTATTTTAGTTTTATTGTGGCAAAAATTAGTTTAATTACGTTATAATATTTGGCTTAAATAGATAAATAAGCACTTGAAATGGGAAAAATGGACTAAGGCTTGTTAAGATAGCTTTCGAATGAGCGATCTTTATCCTCTTCTGACTTCATATTTAGATCACCAATGTAAGTCACTCCATTTGGCGACTCGGCAATAACCGATCGCTTGCCATGGACATCGATGACATAAATAACCGTTTTCGGGCTTAAGTTGCGGCGATCAAGGATTTTGATGGGGCTGGACGTGTTGATCTGCTCCATGCGGGTATTAAGCATGCGCTTTAGGAACCAGGACACAAGCAGCAGAAGGCCTAAGAGGATGCCCAGCATGAACATCATGCGCAGGAATTCAAAGAAAAAGCCTTCACTAGTAGTTTCTGGGGGATTTTCAACGGATATTGGGTATGGATCGACAGCAGGCGGTGCGTCAGCGAAAGCCGCGCCATACGCCATTTGGGCAATCATAAGAATGAAGTAGCAATAACGAAACATAGTAAAAGCCTTTAATCAAACGACCAAACGACCTTAAGGACCATAAGGACCTTAGGGACCATAACGACAAAAGGATAGTTCTTATTGTCCTTAAGGTCCTTATTGTCCCTATGGTCCTTAAGGTCGTTTGGTCGTTTTGGTCGTTTTGGTCGTTTGCCTTTGTTTTCAACAAATTTACACACTAAAACAATGGTTATATTTTGTCCAGATATCAAAGGTATTCAGGGCTTCCTGCGTATCCAGGGCGTCCCGCCTTATTGTATCCAGGGCTTCCTGCGTATCCAGGGCGTCCCGCCCTGGCAACTCATATACGGCCACAACGCCAGGGCGGGACGCCCTGGATACGCAGGATATATTACAAAAATTACAAAAATTTGACAAATAATTAATAATAAATTAAAATTATATTTATTATTTGTGTAGTTTTACAATAAAAAGGACAATTAAATGTCTGATATTAATAATAGTTTTAATTACTTAGATGCATTTATTCAATGGACCCCTGAACAAATTGCATCCAGGATGTGCAATGACAAGCAAGCCTGGCATGAATTTATCCAGGCCCATAGAACGTTACAGGACTCTGTCTGGAAAAAAATTCCAGATGAATCGGCCGAAAGTGAGGATTTAAAAGCCTACTCCACCAGCCTTTATGAAAAAAATGATAAAATTGGGAGAGAAATCCAGCGGACAATTGACATCATCAGCAAACGAAATGCTGTGATGGACAATAAACAGCAAAAAATCGGCGATCAATAGCCGGGTAGCAATTAACTGATCTTCCTGCTATATTGGGCAGGATGAAAGGACTTATCGCCCTAGACATTGATGGAACATTGACTCCTCCAGGAAAAGCAATCGCCTGGGAAGTCGTCCATTATCTTAATGAACTCATTAACAATCATTGGCAACTCGTATTCATTACCGGCCGCACTTTTCATTTCGGCTATCAGGTAGTGAGCCACCTGCCTTTTCCCTTTTATTATGCTGTGCAGAATGGAGCGATCACTCTTGAGATGCCATCGCGCACCATTCTTAATAAACGGCTTTTGGATAAGAGTGTGATCCCCTTGATGGAGAAGGTCTGCGAGGGGCAGCCGTCCGATTTTGTGATCTATACCGGCTTTGAACAGGATGATATTTGCTTTTATAGGCCGCATTGTTTTTCAAATGAACTGCGTGATTATTTAAAGGCCAGAACGCAAAGATTTAAAGAAACCTGGATCGATGTCCCGAATTTCGATGGCCCCAATATCAACGAGTTTGCTTCGGTCAAATGCTTTGGAAATTTAGAGTCCGCCACTTTAATTGCGGACCGCATTGAAAGACTGATCGGACTGCACGTCCCCTTGATCAGAGACCCTTTCAACCAAGATTATTATGTTGCCCAGGCCATCCATGGCGATGTCAGCAAAGGCAGTGTAGTGAAATACTTAAAAGAGATCTTGAAGCCAGACATCACCATTGCCGCTGGCGATGATTATAATGATCTGCCCATGCTTTCGGCCGCTGACATCAAAATCGTGATGTCCACAGCCCCCATTGACATGCATAGACACGCCGATATAATAGCGCCCAAAGCGGAAGAGCATGGGATCATTGCAGGAATTAATCAAGCGATCTCAAAAATCAAAAAAATCAAAAAGTAGTTTTGGCATATGCTGGGAACCATTGGCGTTGAGAATTTAAAGGTCGAATGCATCATTGGGGACTTGCCCAAAGAAAGAACGCACAAACAGCATATTTTTGTAGATTTCAAGGTCCATTTAGACTTTTCGGATGCAGCCAAAACAGATAACGTGAATGACACCCTATGCTATGCCGCACTTTCTGCCGCCTGTTTGGATATCGCCCAAAAAAATCAGTTTCATTTACTGGAAACATATGCCCATGCTATCATTGCCACTTTTTTGAAACACAAAAAGGTTAGCTGGGCATGGGTAAGGATCAAGAAGCCCGGTGCGATCGCAGGGGCGGATTTTGCCTTCGTTGAATTGGAGAAATCGAAAGATGAACGCTAAAGGTTGGACTCTTGTAACCGGCGGAGCTAAAGGCTTGGGAGCGGAAATCTGCCGCACTCTCGCCAAGGAAGGCCGCGACATCCTGATTCATTATAATGTCAGCCACGACGATGCTGTGCACATTCAAAAAGAGTGCCTCAGCCTAGGTGTAGCTGCTGAGATTATTCAAGGGAATTTTTCTTCTAAGGAATCAACTCAGCGATTTGTTGAAGACTTACAGCACTATTCTGGTGTTAACAGTCTCATCAATAACGTGGGACAATATTTTAACAAACCCCTCGTTGACACATCAATTGAAGAATGGGAAACGCTTGCTCAGGTGAATGTGTATGCTCCGTTCATGATCATTAAGGCCTTGCTCCCAAACATTAAGATGAGCAAAGGGAACATCATCAACATCGGCGTTTCAGGATTAGCCGCTATGCAGGCTAAAATTGTCAACACGGCTTACGGAGCCTCCAAGCTTAATCTATGGCTGATCACCAAGTCGCTGGCCAAGGAGCTGGCTCCATTCCATGTGAGGGTGAATATGGTTTCCCCTGGGCAGCTGGAAAACAGCGTCGATGTGATTGACACAGCCAAACTGCCTATGGGAAGGGCTGGAACTATGGCTGAAGCCGCGCGCCTCACAGCCTTTTTACTGGATAAAGATAATTCCTACATCACCGGACAAAATATTGAAATCGCGGGCGGACTCTAAAATGGCATTTTCAGACGACTTATTTAGACAACTCAATGAACTGGCTGTCCGCTACGGCAGGAAACTGCAAAGCAAACAGACCGGTTATCTCCATCTATGCTACCATCCAGGCGATGAGGACAAGCATGACACCATACCAAGCCTCGAAAACTTTTTATTTGCTCTAGCATTGCTCAAAAGCAAGACCAGCGAAAATGTCATTGAAGCGCGGTCCATTCTGGAAAAGCTCATTAAATTTCAACAGCCTGACGGCAACTTCCCGGTCTATTTGCATGAGTACCCGCTTTGCCGCGACGTGCTCCTTGGAGCTCAATTGCTGCCTACCTTGTATTGGATTCAGAAGCTTTTCAACACCGTCCTTGGAAATGACCTTCTGCAGCAAATAAAGAAAGCATCGGAACTGCTGCTCAATTTCAGCTTAAAAATTGCTGAAGAAAAGCTGCCTAGAGAAAATCTCGCTGTCAAAATCGGCAGCTCAGCCATTGCTTTGGGGTCATTATGGGGTAATGATGACTTCGTCAAAAAAGGCGAAAAGCTAGTAGCCAAGCTAAACCCTGAGCACACCGCCGCCTGGTTAAGCCCCAGCGGAATTGCCGACTTCCTGATTGCTGACCAGTTATCGTCGCTGAGCAAAACTCCTTTTGGTAAACAATTTTATGAATTTGTGAATAAAACTTGGCATGTGCCAACGCGAACCTATGCAGGGCCTCCAT
>Ga0207147_1047_pt1 | contig 22763 bp, 8 predicted proteins | sample Alteio_BWMinHeat_33_FD_153551 | JGI IMG/M metagenome (GOLD analysis project Ga0207147, IMG submission 153551) | Enriched cells from forest soil in Barre Woods Harvard Forest LTER site, Petersham, Massachusetts, United States -... | ecosystem: Environmental > Terrestrial > Soil > Temperate forest >... | reverse complement strand
ACACTAATTGAATTAAAGTAGCTCAAAAGCAGAGCGCCTAAAATCGGAATAAGGCAGCCTCTGATTCCCACAGTCAAGACATTGGTGCTGCTGAAAGCAGAACTTTCCCTTTCCTTCGAGAAGATAATGCCAGACATATGCCAGCTTAGTTCACTTCCTGCCTGCATGACTCCATATAAAATATAGGCAAAGTATAAAACGTTAAGGTTCAGAGGGGAAAATAGGAGGAGCAGCGGGAAGAAAACGGCAATAAAAGTCACCCATCCGCTAAAGCGGCAGATATCAATTTTCCTAAACAACTTTGTCCATATCGGCGAGGTGAAAGCGACGCCAATTCCTTTGCATAAAGCTAGGGCAAGTCCCATTTCAACAAAAGAAAGGTTTAATGTATCAACGAAGAATATTGGCAATGCAGGCTGCATGATCATTAAGCCGGCCCCGCCAAGCATAAATCCAATCTGATAATGGGCAAAGTCTCTTCTTTCCTTAATGAGTTCCCATGATCTTCTCCAGGGGTTAAGAAAAATGGATTTTACCTTAGAAAAGGTTAGTCTGTCTCTTCTGGGCCTATTTTCCTGCTTTAAATGAGGGATCGTTGGCAATCTTAATAAAAACAGGGTCGAGATCAATCCAAGAATGGCCATAAGAGGGAAGAGCCATTTCCAGGCAAAGGGGAAAGAATCCAGAATTAGGCTTAAACCCATTGTCATCACGGCATTTCCGCAATAATCAATAGTGCTTCCATAGCCAATAAATCTTTCCTGGGTAGTCTCTGGAAGGTTTCGTTTTAGCATTTCCACCCAACCCGGAATGACAGCCCTATGAAGGACCATATAGATCCCAAAAGCTGCAATAATGAACCAGCTTGAATTGATCCAGGGAATCATCAAAAAGGGAAGGTATCTAAAAATATTGGCCAGGACCAGATTTGAGGATATAAGTTCAGGTTTTTGATAAATGAATTGGCTCCAGTAGGGCGCGAGAAGGGAAGACATAGGCTTTAAGGCAACGATCGCGGTGATTTGCAGTGGAGTAATATGCAGGTCTTTATAGAGAATGAAGGTCAGCATATTGATCATCACCCAAAATGGAGTCCCCAAAATACGAGTCCAAATGAACGCCGAGCGGGTATATTTCCATAGCAGCTGATTTTTTGTGCTTATTTCCATAATATGATGATGTTTTTCCCTTCACATAAATAGAACTTAAACAAGGATATGTGTTTGCTGACTCAGTTGCAACACTTAATTTCCTCATTTCGAGAAAGAAACAATATAATTTACCTCTATTTTAACAAATTTTTTAAAATTTAACAATAAATAATCTTTATATTTCGTTTCTTTTTATTCCAAAATGTTCTATATTTATTGTCAATTTTTAAAAATAAGAATTAGAATGTCATTAAATACTACAACTTTATCTATCAATCCAAGCAGTGTTTTACCTGCAAATCTACCCGTGGAAAGAGAATTGCCTAATGCCCCTGAGCAGCAGCAACTCGTTTCCGGTCTAGATAATGTAAAAGCTGAACACACCGGCATTTCAAGAGAATCTTTGTCTCCACCCCAACCTTTAGATACCTTAAGTAAATATTATTCTGAAGCCAAAGCTGTTAAGCAGGAGAAAGCTGCGCGTATCATTAAGACATTTATTGATTTTTTCGAAGGCAAAAGTACTGAAATAGAATCCATAAAAAAACTCACTTCTGATATTGGACAATTTGGTGATTTAGAAGAGTGCAAGAGTTATTTTTCACAAAGCTCAAAACTGCTTACAGAACTGACTACTAGATTTGCTCAGTTTTTTTCAACTTATTCTCTTTATCAGGTTAAAAACATTAATATCTTGAAAGAATGCATTAATGCCTTATTCCAAAAATCACCGCTAGAGTTGGTTAGATTGGAATTTATCAATCAACTTATCCTTAAGGGTAATGAAGAGAAATCAGATTATAAACCCGAGTTCTCGATATTAATTTTTAAACTCTTAGCAAACTTGCCACCAGATCCTAAAACAGATGAAAATTCAATCAAGCAACTAACCTTAAAACTCTTTAATGGTCTTCTTGGATTTTCTGAAAAAGTTTTTCCTATAAATCCACAGTTAGCATTTTTCTGTTTTGCGGCTATTTTTGAATATAAAGAGAAAATTCAGGAAAAGAAGAACATTTTACATTTTTTTAATATTCTTCTAGACAATGCTTTAAAAACAGAGAAAATCGATATTTTTATTAATGCTTTAGAAATAACGTTAAAAATACATCATGAATTTGGTTTTGAAGAGCAATCGGATCAAGTAGTATCACTATGTGAAAATTGCCTAAAATTTAATTTTGACAATACAAGCAAGCAGGCAAAGAATAAATACTACACTCTTTTATTGACTCTTTTAAAGGAACTTCCAGACCACAGCTACACTCAGGAGAACCTTCATCACACACTTTTAAAACTGATAAAAATTTTAGAAATAAATGATGAAACAGAAATTATCGAAAAGACTCTAAAAGCATTGAGCCTTTCCTTAAAAAAATGTTATTCCAAGCCCTTTATTACTACGATCGTTAGCGAAATATTATTTTTTTTTCCTTATCGTTTAAATGATCCCAAAAAAATCTTCATTCTCAGAGAATTTGGGTTATCTATTTTAACTGATCTGATCAATCATCCCAACTTTTCGAATGAACCAACCGGCTTAGAAGAATACCTGACTATTTGCATTAAAAGCATCGCTCTTCTTCTATCAAGTAAAGAAGATCATTCTGTAAAAGTAAACGGTTTTTCAAAAATCTTGAATGCGCTCAAAATACTGTCTGATGAGCATTATCATGCATTCTCTTGTTTAGAAGCAGCTCTCAACAACAAACCTGAGACCGCTTCAAAATTATTTTTGGAGAAACTTGCCAAAATCGACTTGGGCCTAGCAGATTTTTTCTTACAAAAAAATGACTTAGAAGATATTCCGCCATTAGAAAAAAACTACCTTCAATGGGTTTTCATTAATGACTATTTGGAAAAAAATGAGGCTGTAGCAATATTCAAGGCCTTTGAAATCTGGAAACTGGCATCATTTAATATAAACGGAAGCCTATGGTTGACAAGCATCGTTTGTTCGGAAAAGTTATTTACCGTCCTTTCCAGGAATGATGAGGATCAGAAAACCTCAAGAATTGCGTTATTCATCCTTCAACGTTTGGAGGGTTGTAAGAAAGTCTTTGAAAACATCACTGTAGCTAAAGATATCATCTCGTTAAATAAATCTCTCATCAATGTAATCAGGTCTTTATTGTTTAAGCCCTCCACATTTAGTTTGGGAAAGCAATTGCTAGATTCAGCTTTTAAAGAAAAAATCTTATCTATAGCACATGTTGATAGAATTATTTTTAGCTTGTTGGATGAACCTTTGGTGCAAAAAGAGTCTTCAGGGTTGTTTTCTCACTGGAGCTTGAATCCAACTATTATTAGAAGCACTGAGCAAAGTGCAAATTTTATAGAATTATGTAAAAAGTATCTCGAAAACACTAAAAAGGAAGAACTTATTTCCAATGCTTTTAATGTTATAATTATAATATTAAAAGCAAAGCTGATACAAAATCATCGGAGCAAAGAAGCCGCGCTAGATATTTGCAACAGCATTATTAACTTCCATAAAACACATTCCACATTTGCAAAAGATAATCCTCATTGGAAAGAAACAGTTACATTCATTTTAGAATCTAATGAACTTTTGGACCTTTTTTCAATTAATAAAGCTTTAGGCTATTTACTAAATGAACTTTTTAGACTAGAAACCACTGAAACTTTCGTAAAAATCTGGAAAGCAGCAAAAGCCATTGAAAAGCTAGCTAAAGTCGAGTTACAGGATTTTCTTTTCTTGTTCAGTGGCTCGAAAGATTTACAAATGATTGAACTAGCCTCAAGCCTATTGAGAACTCTTAATGTCAAAAATATAGAAACATTTAAAAAATATGTCTTTGATTTGAAAAAGCATAATTCTTTTCAAATTTTGAAATTCCTCCACCAAGATTTCATCTTTTTCATTGAAAACAATACCACTATCCAAGAAGAAGAAACCTATAAAATCACTCTAGATATTTATTTATTTGGCTCTAAATGGAAAAATGTAAAAAAAGCAAAAGTACAGTCTTTCTTCAAGTTTTTTGAAAATAAACTGACAGCGGCAAAGATGCCCTCTCTTGATGCCTCTAGTGAAAAAAATGACATTAACTCTGAAAGTTATATCAAGTTATTACACTCAACATTCTTAAAATCAGACCGAAATGATTTAAATCTTTTTTTAAATTTTTTAAGACACTTAAAAAAATATCCTAAACTTATTTCCTTAATGGATTTAGCGAATGATATCTCTCATGTTTTTAAATCAAGAAACACACATAATAACGAGCAAATCAAATCTATATATCTTGAATTGATAGATTATGTGCTTGTACTCTCAGAAAATAGTGAACATGACTGGAATACCCCTGACAGCAAATCTTTTATAGAAGCTTTTGTAAATCTTGACAGTGAATTTTACAATTCAGTAGACGCAAGTATCTTACAAAAAAAAATAAGGGAATTATTAGCAATAAGAAACGCTATATTAATTCTGCCTATTTACTACATATTCTCAAAAAAGAAGCCTTTTGATCATGTTGTTTTCTTGGATTTCTTAAAAGCTATCGACAAAAAAACGGCAAGGAACGCCTGGCTTCTCATAAATGATCTAATAAGAAATAATTGTCTACCTGCAAACATCCCCAAAGAAGATTTGTTATTTATTATAAATAAAATCAAGAGCATCGTGAGTGTTATAAGCAAAACTGCCACAGCCGTTGAACAGAATCATTATGTTCAAATCATATCTAAAATGCAGTCACTGTACGATGAGCAACCCTTAAATGTTGTTCCAAAAGAAGGTGTGAAAAACAATTTTACTCATTTAGACACTTCTCTATTGCTGAATAGCCTAACAACTGAAAATTTTAAAATCGCCTGCGAAAAGACTATCCATGAAAATAAGTTTGAGGAAAACATCATCCTCAAAATGGTGACGGTTCTAGAAAAAACAAAGAATGACAGCTCTCTTGAAAGCTTCGCATTGGTACTTAAACATTTGTTTGGAACTCAGTTGAAAGATCGTTTCACAAGAGTGTTATTAGAAAAAATTGCTTCTTTACCAATTAATTTTTCAGTTCTTAAATCTGTATTAGAGTCAAAAATACATGAAGATCTGAAGTTCCAATTTATCACATCGATTATAAAAATTATTTCTTTGTCATTAGAATATAAACATTTATTTCGAATTCTGCTTCTAACTAAGAACTCATTAGGTTTAGAAAAATTCACAAATTTAAAAATTTTTATAAAGAATACTATTCTGGATCCATTTTATAATTCCTTTAACAATTTACTTGTTAGTATAATAAATGCTCGTGGCCCAATAAAGATTGTCACTAAGAAAAATAAGAAAGAAGTAAAAGTATTATATGATAGTGATAATTCTTTAAGCAAATATTTATCCGATTTAGCTGACCTGGTCCCAGTGTTTCTAAATATCTCACCCCATGATGCGCATAAATTATTTCACACTACATTTACAGAAATAAAAGCTGAGAAATTTTCTACAGTTCAAGCCAAAGGCCATCTCTTAGACAAGATTGATGAAAATGAAATTTATTACTTCGGGACTAATCCTTCTGGAGCTATATATAAGGTCTCAAGTCCCGCAGTAAAAGCCTCCGTAGCGCATCTAAGAGCTGATATTGAAGTTATTTTTATTAATGAAATCCTAAAAATAAAACATGCTGACACAGAAGCATTTGCCTTCAACAGGTTTAAAAAATTCTTTGAATTTATTAGCAGTACGGCAACTCTTGAAATGCTTGATAAGTTTCAGCAAATGCTGGATGTACTTAGCAATAAATACTTTGATCCTCATGAATCCGATCAATTTAAAAAATTAGAATCATTAATTGAATTTTTGAAAAAATTTTTAGACATTCAAGTATGGCCGGAAAAAGATAATTTGTATTTAAAAATGATGGCTTTTGTAATAAAGTTTTTTACTTACAAAACTTCAAATGCTGTTACTCTCGATCGAATGCATAAACTAGGCTTTTTATTCCTAGATATGTTTACTAATAGTATGTATTATAAACGGTTATCAAAAATTCATTTAGCTCTAATTGCAAATAAGTTACTCGCTGTTCAAAATGAAAAACTTTCAAAAATATTAATGAAAAATTTGGAAATAAAATAAATTAAAACATTGACATTTACATATGAGCCTTACATTTAATAACATAGGAATTAAAACGAGTGCAAACGGTTTACTTCAAAGTCCTTCACTTAAAAATTCAATTACTACCAGTGAAAATTCTATTAATCCTCTTTTTGCAAGTGTTGAGTCCAAGGTCTTAAAGATTCATTCTTTTCACCCTAAAATGGATGACATTTTGGTTATTGCCCAATCATTAACAAATGGTCATATAATTGATGACGAAAATGCCTTCGAGAAGCTAATCAATGCCTTCTTTTCAAAGTTTTTGGAAAATCAACATGCCCATGTAGAGTTATTTGAAACATATATCAGCAAATTTAAGGATGAGTCAGAGAAGGAAATTTTCTTTTTAAATTTTTTGGGAATTGTAGGTAAAATTTCTAATTCTCAATTACAAGGAAAAATTACCAGCATTCTTGCACAAACATGGGCCAAGAAACAACCCTTTCAACTCAAATTTATTGTTTCTTTGTTAAATGCTATACCGAAAAATCTTAATCAATATTTATTGATCTACAAGGGAATTTTATTTAACGAGTATTTGAAAGAAAGCTCATTCGTAAAAATTTTCAAAAATACATCTCTCAACTTCTTCTCCTTTATTATTCCTTGTAGAGAGAAAGAATTTCATATTTTCTCATTTGAAAACCCAATTAATATCGCTTTTAATTTTATTAATGAAACCCAGCATTTAATCGGTCACCTCAATGCCGGCAAAATTATCGCAACACAAAAAATCCATCGTGATATCGGCTGCAGCCTCTATTTATTTTCCAAAGATAACTTAAAGACTTACGCTAAAAACATTATAAATTTATTTTTTAATAGTAAATTTGATTTCTTAACTTCATCTGTAAAAAAACCTTCAGAATTAATTAGTAAACTGCAAAACAGCTTTTTAGAAAACGAGCAAAATTATTTAGTCGAGTGGCAAATAAACAGTCTTTTAAAAGAAGCCGAAAAAATAAAACACCAAGAAGAAATTGACATTCTAAGATGTTTATCAAATTTCATAAAGAAAGTTGAAACCAATCCAATCGCATTCATAGATAAAATCAATTTTTGTATAGATAAGTTAGATAAAAAAAGCTATCTGATAGCAACTGATGCGTTCAACTTAATTTTAAATGTTATTTTGGTAAAGGCGCTTAACGACTTAAAAAATAACTTCGATATCCAAACAATAAAAAACTTCCAAAATATATTAATTAATTTCTTTGATAAAAATATTTTAAAGTTGGGCCAACGTGAATATTTAACAAAAGCATATATCACACTGGTTCAAAAATTATATTCGAAAAATCCATTGGAAATTGGTTTTTTCATTATAAAGACAAAACAGCAAATAAAAAATTATGTATTAAGTAATGACTTTGATACTGATTTAGAAAATATCGAAAAGGACATCGTCAATAAAATTGTAACTGCATTGCAAAAATCATCAAAGAGCTTAAAAGCCAGTAATAAGACTCTGCAGATTTTAAATAAAATTTCTGAAATTTATTCTTGTTTCAATGCTCATGTAGATGAAATAAAAGAAATATTTTTTAGTGAGCTTGACGCTGCAATCAACGAAAAAAATATATCCTCCCTGAAAGTTGGAATTAAAATATTAATTATTTTTCTAAACAATAATTTAGAGAAACAATATATCAATAAAATTCCCAGTATTTTAAAGAATATTTTCTCTGTTCTTTCAGAAAATTCTAATGCGTTGTCAAATTTTCCGATGAAAGAATTTCTGGGTATTTTTCTTTCGATCGATAAAATTGCAAATGAAAAAGCCACGACAATATATTTTGGGCTTGCTGTGATTTTAGAACAACCTTTGAATAATGAAATCAAACAGAAATTATATCAAGAATTAATAGAAATTTATGAAGGTCATTTTGAAATTCCATTAAAAATCAAAAACTTCAATATTGGAAAACAACAACATTCCGAATATTTGAAAAATTTTTTAGTTCTCCTTTCCAAAATAAATTTCGATGTTGCTTCAACCATTTTTTGGTCAAATAGCTATTCTGATCAGCTTAATCCACAAGACAAAGTCTACGTAACATGTCTATTTTCTAATTACTATTCAAAAGTTCACGAAAAATATTCTGTCGCAAAAGCTTATAATCTATGGCTAAAAATTGAGAATCAATTTTTAGGAAAAAATTGGCCCGAATATTTACTAAGTTCGCTAAATTTAGTTATCGCATTCGACCAAATAGATGATAACGATAAAGCAAGTACTGTTGATCGCATTGGTAGAAAAATTTTGGTTCTTATCAAGGAAAACCATGCTCAATTATCTCAACAGTCATGGGACAAGGCACTGCTTGGTCAAAAGTTTGTTAAATTAAAAGAAGTTTTGGATAAACATTCCACCTCAATAGACATTAGCAATGATATCACAAGCCTTATAAATAACAGCGATCTAGCTATATCAAAACACTACGATGAATTAAATTTTAAAAAGTTATCATGCTTTTTAAAATGTGAAGATTACCCAACTGAGGCTCAGATCTCTGACTTCTCATATCATTTTTTAAGATTTAGAACTTTTGATACCAGGTACCAAGAAGCCATCGATCTATCCTTAAAACTTATTACTAAATGGTTAAACTATAACTCAAAAGATGCCATAGAATCTGCTTTGAGACTATCTTTGGAATTCTTGGAAATTAACTATTTCCAAAACATTTGGAATGAAGAATTTCAGTCATTATTTTTAAAACTTACTCTCTTGGATAAAAAGTTTCTAGAAACTTTTAAATTAGAAAACTTCTGGGTGAAATTGACTTCCCAAGTAGTAAGAAGCGGTTTAATTGTCTCAATTTGTAATGACTGCAATTCACGATGGCAAGTTATAAAGCAATTATTTTATATGAATCATGACATTCTTCAAACTGTTTTAAAGAGCACTAAGCCTTCAGGATGGCCTTCAAATGAAGAGTTTTATAAATTCATGGCTGATGTTTCCAAAGAACCTCAAGGCACAGAATTAGTGCTTCAGATTTTCCGAGATGGGGATCGTCGGGATATTAAGATGTTTAAAGTTATTTTAAACAACTTAGTTACCAATAAAACTCCAGTTCTTTATCAAGAAATTCAGGTAGATTTAAAATCGAATTTTTTAAGTCAAGGCAGCTTTGACGACAATGATAGAGTCGAAATTGTGTCAGATCTTTTGGACATTGCTTTGCAGACTTTCGAAAGCTCGATTAATTCCAAAGGACAAAAGAGTGCTTTAAACCTTATTAGCTGCATTGAAAACTGTATTCCAAAATTACCTGTAAAGAATCTAAATATATACTTAAGTCTTGGAAGAATTTTGGAACACAAGGAATTTAAAGGAATTATCAGAAAGTTGTTCACAGCAACTGAAAGGCAAGATTTTGCTTTACTGCACATCCTTCTTAACGATTTTTCAGCTAAAAAAACGACACACATTCTCGAATTGGTCATTGAACAAGTTGAGGCTGGCATATTAATAGACAAAAGCCACTCATCAGGATTCAATTATAATAGGACCGAAAAATTATTAAATTTTGTTTTAGCCATTCTTGAAAAAGACAAAGCTGTTGATGAGGCAGCAATGAAGGATGTTTCTGAAAAAGGCGGAGGTTTTGCTGAACAATTAATGAAAAGGCTTGTTTCTGAAAAAAGCAAAGAAGTTGATAGGGCATTAGTGGATAGGCTTATAGCTGCTATGCACGACCCACTTGTTAGTTTTATATCTCAAACAGAAGAAGGGAAAATAATTTCCGAAATTATGTGCTGTAAAGATGGCTACACCCTTCTTGTAAAAATTGTTTATGATGCTTTTAAGGCTAAGCCAGAAAATAATAGTGTGTTGATTAAAAACGTGTTGTTATCAATCAATTTAGAAAAATTACCTGAACTAGAGAATGATGTAGAAGATCTTTTAGATAAAATTGATAGTGGCAACGCCTTGGAAATCTATACATTGCTTATAGATTCGGAGTTATTCATACCTAATAACTCTAGCGACTCAAACCTAAAGCGTTTAGGCATTATGAAAAAAATTGAAAAAAAATTAATTGATTTGAAACATCCTATCAATCCAGAAACTTTATGCACGCTTAAAGTCACAAAATTAACCTTACAATTATTTTCAAATGCAGCAAACTTTATAGAGGCTTGTGGAAGCCTGCCAATACCTTCTGCTCCAACTAATATTATCGATTGTCAAATTCATTTCTTATTAGAGTCGTATCTTAAGCTACAAAAAATTGATAAAAATAATCTAGGATTCAGATTTGCCCATCTTACAAGTGCCTTTGAAGCTCTTTTAAAAAAGAGTTCATGGGGATTTCATAGGATTGCAATTTTTAAATTGATCGCTAAATTTGAAAATTTCACTGAAATTCTCATTGATATTCTGATCAAGTGCTGCCCCAATGACCGTGTGCTTCTTCTCTATGTCGAATTATTTAAATTCGCTGCTGAAAATGCGAATGATCACTTACTTATTATTTTAGACAGGTCTGTAAAAAAAGTGGATAACACAAAAGCTAAAGAAGAAAAAATCCAGAAATGCTTACACCAATATATTAATTTATTCATCGATACCTTTTTTAAGGACCTTAAATTATTAATGGATCCAGCCAATACAGAAGCTCTCCGGCAAATGGTCTTAAAAACAAAAGAGGTTTGCGGATTGCTGGCACACTACCTCCCTTTTCAAACTAGAAATGTTGTTATTGATCTCTTTGACGGCTACATGAATAGTTCAACGAATGTTATACAAGCCTATAATCAATTAATTGACGAAGTTGATCGAATAAATTTATTATTCTTGCCTAAAAGCGAACATTCAATCCATCCACCTGGGACGGAAAAAAATAGTGAAGATGAAGTATTTGCCATTACCCAAAGGTTAAGAATGGAAACAAGAGCAATTACCTGCATGTTCAACAACCCGGAAACAATTCAAAGCGACATGATGCTCCGCATGGTAAAAATCTTTTCTGTACCCGCTCATCAATATGCTACAGTTGATAAAACTCTTTTACAGGAACTTTTATATCCTATTGCCATGCTAAGAGACTTCGGCTTGAGAATCTTTTACGAAACAGGGAAAATCCAATTTCTTGAAGAACTTTTTCATAGTACGGTGGCCTTTTTGAAGACGCACTTACAATCAAATCCAAAACGTTTTAATGAAGTCATATCTGGTTTTTCTCTAGATTTTAGCCTGGTATTAATGCGCTTACAATTTTGTATCAGTTCCATGAATTCATCAACAATATTAAGGGACCACCTTTCAACAATGTTTCGAGATCCCGATCCTAAATTTTTAAACAATACTTATACTCGTATTTATAGCATCACGCGTAATTTTGAATCTCATAATTTCGCTAGAACCAGAAAGGATGAAATCTTAAAACAGCTCATAAAATTTACCTTTGCTTGCTTTCAAAAGGGTGATATGGCCAAGGAATTACAAGGCCTTCGTTTCGGTCAAGCAGATATCCAGGATTACCTAATTTCAATAAAAGAATTTTTAGTGAAAGACAAAATAGATAGGAAATATGTAGATCGTTTTGTTGAAAATCTGACTGCAATGTGTCTTTCTATTTTTGATGTCATAGATATTGATGACACATTATTCTCGTTTGCGAAATCTGAAAAAATTCCTGCAAAAAACGAAAAAATGAAAGTGTTGATCAATTCGATGGATGTTATTACTGCAGGAAAAAATATAAAGAATTTAGAAAAATTTGAAATGAACAATATAGGAGATCCCACAACAAACGTTATAGCCAACTACACAAACAGTCAAATAAGATTTACATCTGGTGGCCTAATGATTCTGGATGGCCATCCAATCATAGGTGGCACTGATGGGTATTTGGCCATATATAATGTATTTGTTTTAGCAGCGGCTTTAGATGAAGACAAGATTATCATAGCAACCGCCGATATGAAGACCGGCACTCCAAATGATCAGATAAGCATTATTTCAAAATCCAAAAGAACCTCCAAATTCATTTCCTTACCTGATGTCATTAATCAGTTTTTGACAATGGTACAAAAAAAGTAGTGCAAAAAGTGCTTTGAACTTTGCATTAAATTGGCAAGAACAAGGTAAGTTTGGTCCCGCCTTCAGGGCGGTTTTCGGCGGTGAGGAAGCCGTTATGAATTTCGGCAATCCTTTTGCAGATGGATAGCCCAAGGCCCATACCTGGTGAAGAGGTGCCTGGGACCCGATAAAATTCAGTAAATATTTTGTCTAACATTTCTGGGGGTATACCAGGACCTTCATCCAGAAAAGAAAATCCAATACTTCCATTAACTTGCTGCGCTTCGATGATGATCGTTGAGTTTGAGGGTGAATAGTCAATGGCATTTCGCAATAGGTTGAGAATGACTATTTCAATGAGATCGTTATCGCAGTTTATTTTCGGAAGGTTTTCATGGATTTTAATATTTATTTTTCTTTCTCCTAAAAGATGATTGATTTTGCCTACGCTATGGCTGATCAGTGTTTCAACATCCCATTCACGTTTATTTATAGGGATAAATCCGCTGCTCAGTTTTGCCATCACTGAAACGTTATCAAGCATTCTGAACAGGCCCGAAGAAGAGGTTTCGATTTTATGGATTTGCGGAGTTACAGGCGCCTTGGGTTTTACTGACTGATCATATTTTAGCGCCTGGAACGCTTCGAAAATGGCATCGCGCATAGCGCTTAAAGGATGCTGGAATTCGCTGGAAATAGATTTAAGAACAGTGTGATAAATTTTTTCAACTTGTTTGACATTTTCGGTTTGACGAGCTTTTTCTTCTGAAAAGGTCCTTTCCAGATAACTAGCAAGCTGCTGGCTTACTGTATATAAAAAGTTTTTCTCTTCAGTATTAAGAATTCTTTGTACTTTAGGACGATATGCCAATACACCGACGTTTTCCTGGAATCCTTTTAATGGAATATACAAATTTTTAGCAAAAGGCAGTGTTGAAGTGGACCAGCCCGCTTCTTTGCCATTATCGAAGACCCATTGAGCAATGCTCTTTTCTTTTTCGTCTTTAAGAAGAGGTTTTTCCTGGTCGAAATCTAGACCATTATCCAGTTTTTTTATAACGATTTCGAATTTGCCGTTCACATGCTTTTCAAGGCGTTCTTTAACGGATTTAAACATTTCATTCTTGGAGGGCGAGCTGACAATAAGGCGGAGAATCTCATAGAGGGATTGGGCAGATTCTTCCCGTTTTGCTAGCATTTCTTTATATTCTCGTCCCCGATCGACTAAAACTCCTGTAACGATTCCTGTCAAAAAATAGAGAATTAAAATTCCAATATCCTCGTTCAAATAGACTCCACGCCGTTCCATAGGTGGAATGAAAATAAATCGCCAGCTGAGGGCATATAAAATAGATCCAAAAAAAATTGGGCCTTTCTTGAAAAAAAGGCTCAGGGATAAGATGCCAAGAAGGAAAATGACGCCGACAACCTTGTAGCCGATAAGCGACAAGATCATCCAACTGATACAAGTCAATAGAAGGACCCAAAGAAAAACTAATAGATAAGGCAAGACCTTAAATTTTCTTTTTAGAAGATGCAATTTTCTTCTGAAGACATTATTTCTTTCCTGCCTGATAATGTGAAGATCAATGTCGCTGCAAGCTACGGCCAATTTTTCGATCAGATTCGCTCCCTGGAAAATGTTTAAAATTGATTTCTTTGGGGGACGCCCAACGATGATTTGAGTAATCCCTTTTTGCCTGGCGATTCTTTTAAGTCCATCTGTGATGTCAGGATCATTGGTTGTGATGACTTCGGCGCCAAGATCTCTGGCCAACGATAAATTTTTTGCCAGCTGGTTGTTATCTTCTTCGCTTAAGAAGCGGCCATCATTGACATAGACGGCAACCCAGGGGGCATCTAAATGGAAAGCGATGCGTCTGGCCGTTCTGATTAGCCTTTGGGAATAGGGGCTGTGGCTTACAGCTACAAGAAGTTTCTCTCTGGCTCGCCACAAATTGCTTTTTTCAGCTGACGCAACTAAATGATGGAGCTCATGGTCGACTTTTTCAGCAGCATATCTTAGAACAATTTCACGCAGAGCTGTGAGACGGTCTTTTTGGAAGAAGTTGACAGCCGCAATTTGCGATTGATTTCCAAGGTAGACTTTGCCTTCCTTTAAACGCTGTAATAATTCATCGGGAGTGATATCAACAAGTTGAATGAAAGCAGCTTTTTCTATAATGCTGTCGGGAACAGTCTCCCGAACAGAAAATCCGGTGATTCCTTCAACAACATCGTTTAGGCTTTCAATATGCTGAACATTCAGAGTGCTATGGACATCGATGCCATGTTCGAGAATTTCGATGACATCTTCCCAACGTTTGGCATGACGAACTCCAGGAACATTGCTGTGTGCCAATTCATCGATGATGACGACATGAGGTTTAGTCCTAAGGATTTCATCAAGGTCAAGTTCTTTAAATTCGCGTTCACGATAGACAATAGTTTTAGGACTTAATACCTTCAATCCTTCTAATAATGCCCCTGTTTCCTCACGTCCATGGGTATCAACAATACCCACAACGACAGAGACCCCTTCTTTTTGCAGGACGTGGGCTTCCTCAAGCATAGAATATGTTTTACCGACTCCTGCAGCCATACCAAGAAATATCTTTAGACGCCCTCTGCTTTTTGAGACTTCATCCTGTTTTATAGCTTGAAGGATATCTTCAGGGCTTGGGCGATCATCATATTCCATAAACATCTCATTTTAGGAACGCACAATATTTATCTGCGTTCTAGTTCCATTTTATCGAGGGCTAGATTAAGGACCAAAACGTTGACATATGGGCTGCCGAATAAATAATGAAAGTTGTTCTCGGATGTGCTCTCGATCAGATTCTTAATTCCTTCTTCGTCCAATTTTCTGGCAGCTGCTATCCTGGGTGCCTGGAAATAAGCAGCATCAAGTGAAATATGTGGATCCAAACTGCTTCCTGAAGCATACAAAAGTTCGGAGGGAATATTTTCAGAAGTATAGGTCTTTCTTCTCTGTTCGACATCCTTTTTTAGTATTGAACTGGTAGGACCAAGATTACTTCCTCCAGAAGCTTGTGGATTGTAATCTGAAGCTGAGGGCCTCGGCCAAAAATACTTATCGCTGGTAAATTTTTGCGCTATCAACTTAGATCCAATGATTTTTTCATTTACCTTTAGAAAATCTCCAGAGGCTTCAGTCTTCATTGTTGTTTGGCCGATCAGAGTAATGACCATGGGGTAAATCAATCCTGTGAGGAATAGAAGCCAAAGGAACAATTTTAGTGTACTGGATGCTATGTTCATAAAATTAGACCACCCATTGAAAAAAGCCAATAATAGAGTCAATGATCTTAATGCCAAAAAATGGTGCTAATAAGCCTCCCAAGCCATAAACAAGAATGTTATTTCTTAAAAGATAATCAGCCGATTGAGCTTTATAAACTACTCCTCTTAATGCCAGAGGAATAAGCGCGATAATGATCAAGGCATTGAAAATTACAGCGCTCAAAATAGCGCTTTTGTACGAGTTTAAATGCATAATATTCAAAATCGACAAAGGTCCTTCAGTTTCACCTTCTTTTATGTATAAGGCTCCGAATATCGCTGGGATGATGGCAAAGTATTTAGCGACATCATTCGCTATGCTGAAAGTTGTCAATGAGCCCCGTGTCATGAGCAGCTGTTTGCCTATTTCAACAATATCTAGCAACTTGGTGGGGTTGCTATCTAAATCGACCATATTTCCTGCTTCCCTGGATGCCTGTGTACCTGTATTCATAGCTACGGCCACATCGGCCTGGGCTAGAGCTGGAGCATCATTGGTCCCATCACCAGTCATAGCGACCAAACGCCCGCCAGCCTGCTCGCTTTTGATCAGCGACAGCTTCATTTCTGGAGTAGCTTCAGCAATATAGTCATCAACGCCAGCCTCGGCGGCGATTGCAGCGGCAGTCAGAGAATTATCGCCAGTTACCATGATAGTGCGTATTCCCATCTTACGCATTGCGTCAAACCGTTCTTTAATGCCCCCTTTGACAATATCTTTAAGGTATATCACACCCACAATGCGATTATTATCGCAGACAAGCAGTGGTGTTCCGCCCTTTTTAGAGATGGCTGTAATTGTTGCATCAAGCTGTTCAGGAAAGATCCCACCCTGCTCGTAAATGTATTTTTTAATAGCGTCTACAGCTCCTTTACGGATTTTTCTTGTGACTTTCCCATTTTCATCAGCAAAGTCGATGCCGCTCATCCTTGAATTAGCGGAAAATGGGATAAAGTTTGAATTAACAGTGTCAAGGGATTCAGCTCTAAGGCCGAATTGAGTTTTAGCTAATATGACGATAGAACGACCTTCCGGTGTTTCATCTGAAAGGGAAGCTTGTTGAGCAATCTCTGCGAATTCCTTTTCACCTATTCCGACAGCTGGCAGAAATGCTGTTGCCATTCGATTTCCCATCGTAATCGTGCCGGTTTTGTCAAGGATGAGAAGGTCGATATCTCCGGCAGCTTCCACTGAACGGCCGCTTTTAGCGATCACATTCCGTCTTACAAGCCGGTCCATCCCAGCAATCCCTATAGCACTTAATAGGGCGCTGATAGTTGTGGGAATAAGGCATACCAGCAAAGAAGTCAGTATAGGCAATGTGATAATTTTGGAAATATCCTGTCCTGAGACTTCTGCGCTATAGTCTGCAAATAGTTTTAGCGAACTAGTTGTGAGAAGAAAAATAATTGTTAACCCTGACAATACAATATGCAAGGCAATTTCATTAGGGGTCCTCTGACGTTTGGCACCTTCGATCAAATTGATCATCCTATCCAGAAAGCTGTTGCCAATTTCGCAAGTGATCATAATTTTAATTTTATCGCTTAGGACTTTTGTGCCTGCAGTAACAGCGCTTCTGTCGCCTCCGCTTTCTCTAATAACAGGTGCTGATTCTCCAGTTATGGCAGATTCATCCACTGTGGCAACTCCCTCGATCACTTCGCCGTCAGCTGGGATAGTATCGTTTGCATCGCAGATAATGATATCGCCTTTTCTAAGTAATGAGGATTGGGTTTTTATTTCTACGCCATGATGGAGCAAGCGTGCGTATGTCTCGATTTTGGCTTTTTTGAGGCAGGCGGCATGGGCCTTCCCCCTGCCTTCGGCGATAGCTTCGGCAAAATTTGCGAAAAGAACAGTGAACCATAGCCAGAGGCCAATTTGTAAATCAAACCATGAAAAATTTTCATGAACTAATTCATGAAGAATATAAATGCTTGTGATGATAGCGCCAATATACGTAATAAACATCACTGGATTCCGAAACTGCACTTTTGGGGATAGCATATAAAAGGAGGCTTTTATTGAATCCCAAAATATTTCTTTATTGAGTAATGAAGATTTATTATTTTTCATTAAAACGACCTGCCTTCCAACATTAAAAGATGTTCTACAAGAGGTCCTAGGGATAGTGCTGGAAAAAAGCTTAGAGCACCCACCAATAGAATTGTAGAAAGAAGCAGTATTATAAAAAGAAGCGTATTAACAGAAAAAGTTCCCACGGAATGAGGGGTAATCTTTTTTCTTGCCAATAGACCTCCTATCGTTACGCTTGGGACAAGGATTGCCAGACGAGATAAGATCATAATGATGCCAAGAACAACGTTGAAATAATTATTATTTGTGTTCAAACCGGCGAATGAACTTCCGTTATTTGCCGCTGATGAAGTGAAAGCATAAAGAATAGCGCTTAGGCCATGCGGTCCATCATTCAATAGATTGTTGGCGACCAAAGGAAGGGCCACTGAGATGCCAGCTCCAATGAGGATAAAAACTCCTGGGCTTAAAATTGCGAGCATGACCCATTGCATTTCTTTTTTTTCGATCTTCTTGCCTAAATATTCCGGAGTCCTTCCTACCATAAGGCCAGCAATGAAAACAGTGAGCATCACATACTTTATCATTGCGCATAAGCCTACGCCTATACCTCCAAAAGCAACTTCTCCAATCATCATGTTAAACAGAAAGACCCCTCCAGCCAAAGGCGAGTAGCTTGAAAGCATGCCATTGACTGATCCATTTGAAGTAGCAGTTGTGCTCACTCCCCATATGATGCTCTCAACAATGCCAAAGCGCGTCTCTTTTCCTTCAAGCATTGGGTAGGCATTCATGATAGGATTGGGTATAAATTCAGAATATAATGAAATCGCTAAGCTGAATATCCATAAAGAAAACATGGCTAAAAACAAAAGCCATCCATGCTTCTTTGAATTTATCATGTAGCCGAACATAAAAACGCTTGCCGCAGGAATTAGAAAAATAGCTAATAATTCGAAAAAGTTAGTCAATGCAGAAGGGTTTTCAAATGGATGCGAGCTATTGGCATTAAAAAAACCTCCGCCATTGGTTCCAATTTGCTTGATGGCAACTTGTGAAGCAACAGGACCAACCGGAACAACTTGTTCACCTCCTTCTAAAGTCGAAACTTTATTATAAGGTGAAAGGGTTTGAATAACCCCCTGGCTTATTAAAAACACAGATAACATGATGGAAAGGGGCAGAAGTAAATAAACAATTGTCCGCACTAAATCGACCCAAAAATTCCCAATTGTAGATGTCGTTTTCCTAATAAACCCTCGTATAAGAGCTAATAATGCGGTCATCCCAGTGGCGGCGCTTAAAAAATTCTGCACTGTGAGGCCGAACATTTGCGAAGCATAGCTTAAAGTATCTTCACCAGAATAGGACTGCCAGTTAGTATTTGTCACAAAGCTTGATGAAATATTGAACGCAAGAGACCACGGAACAGTACGAAATTTTTCTGGATTAAAGGGCAGCCATTGTTGAGTGATCAATATAAGAAAAAGCGCAGCAAATCCAAACAAATTAAATATTAGCAAGGCTTTTAGGTATTCTCTAGAGTGCATTTCTTTATCAGGATTTATCCCACCGATACGGTAAGACAGATTTTCCAACCAGCCAAGCAAATTATGCGCAAAGGTCGATTTTCCTTCGTAAATATTTGCCATATAGCGTCCGAGTAAAGGTGGAAGCACTATTAGAGCTGCAATGACGAGGAATATTTGATAACATTCGTTAACTTGCAAATGGTCCTCCGTTCAAAACTTTTCGGGATAAAGCAGGGTGTAGATTAGATAAACCAATAATAGTAAAACTATGACACCAACAAGCAGAAACGGCATATGTTTATTTTCTTTTAGTCACAATTTTTAAAATTCATTGCTCATGATCAGACCAGACTGCTCTAACTTTTTTTTGGTAGAATAATAGTCAGAGTGGTGAATCCCTCTTAGGCCTAATGTTTTGGCCACTTCCACGAACATCAGCCTATCATCAATGTATATAATTTGTTCCAAATCGGTTTGTGCCATATCAATGGCCAACTTAAAAATATCGGTATCCGGCTTTCTGAAATGGACAAAACTGGAAACAATAAAATAATCAATAAACAGAGTCAGGTTGAAATTCTTTATTCTATATTCTGTCAGTTCTCTGCCTTCATTGCTTACGGCAACAACTTTTAATGAATACTTATTCTTTAATTTTGTGATTAAATCGATCATTTCATGGAAGGCCTCTGCTTGTGAGAACATGAATATCTTGAATTCTTCCATGGTGAAGTTTCTTTTTTCATAGAAAACGATGCGATATAAATATTCATCCAATGAGATTTTTCCGATCTCAAAAGTATCAAACGTCAGGCGATGGCGGCTGTCTAATTCATTCAAATCTAAGCCAAAATGGCTGGCAGCCATAGCTCGATTATTTCTGTCCCAACCATTTGTGAGAAATACTCCCCCAATATCAACAAAGAGTGCCGAGATTGGATTTACTTTTGTCATTTTCCACCTAATGTTGCCAAAGAATATGATTTGCTTCTAAAGGGACTGCTACGTCTGAATATTTCGGTATGATCCTGGGCGAAAAGTGATTGGCAGGCCTTTTAGCGGGTATTTTTGCAGAATATAAATAAGCGCCAGGCATTCCAGGCAGTTGCTTTGTCATTTCCATTTCATAAATTTCAGGCGCTGAGGAATTGTTCCCTTCAGCAAACAATTCAATTCTTACAGCATGGGGATCAAGATCATCTAAACACGCTTGCAGATCAAAAAAATAATGGGATTCATTAGTAGCATATCTAAAATCGCAAATTTTTAACGATGGCCACTTTTTATCCAGCTTACCGCGCCATTCTACTATCTGTTTACCGTCTTTGCCTTGATCGGCTTGTCTCTTTGCAAAATTATCGGCCAAAGGCAGATAATACTCCTCAGTGTATTGTCGAACTGCACGATTAGCAGAATATTTTGGGGTCAGCTTCGCCATGCTTTCACGCATTTTTGCTGTCCAAATTTCCGGAAATCCTTCGCTATTCCTAGTATAAAATTGCGAGATAACATCCCGTTCAAGTGTTGTATATAATGCATTGGCCTCAACAGCATCCCAATAAGGATTTTCACCATGTTCTTGCATATCTCCAATCGCCCAGCCGACTTCAGGTGAATAAGCTTCGGCCCACCATCCGTCAAGCTCCGACAAGTTGAGGCCGCCGTTGACTAAAATCTTCATCCCGCTTGTGCCGCAAGCTTCCCATGGCCTCCTCGGGGTATTAAGCCATACATCTACACCCTGGACAAGATATGAGGTCAGGTTCATATCATAATCTGAAAGGAACATCACATGCCCTTTAACTTCGGGACGGCGGATAAAATTGGTCCATTCTTGGATCATAGCCTGCCCGATCCCATCAGCCGGGTGCGCTTTTCCGGCAACTATAAGCTGCACAGGTCTCTGAGGGTTGGTCAATATCGCAACCAATCTTTCAGGGTTATGTAGAAGCATATTCGGGCGTTTATAGGCAGCAAAGCGCCTTGCAAAACCAAGAGTGAGAACATTTGGATCGAACACATATTTTGCTTTTTCAATGTCTTCGATCTTAGCTCCGGAAGCAGCCAACTGTTTAGACAAACGATTTCTTGCAAATTCTATCAAAGCTTTTCTGTTGGCATTCCTCATTTCCCATAATGTCTCTTTTGGCACTTTTTGCAAATCAAACTGTAATTCCTCTGTCTCATTGAGCCAGCGATTTTTCCCGCAAGAAGTTGACCAGACAGCGTCTGAAGCCACTGAATCCCATGTTGGCATGTGAACCCCATTGGTCACATAAGAGATTGGAACTTCACTTTGCGGCCAGCGCCAAAATAAAGGCTGAAAAAGCTGCTTGCTCACTTGAGCGTGCAGTCGACTAACCGCGTTGATTCTTCCGCTGCCTCTGATTGCCAGATAAGCCATATTGAAAAATTCATTCTGATCATTAGGATTTTGCCTTCCAAGCCCCATCAGATCATTGACCGAAATACCCAGTTGATTTCGAACGTATCTTTCAAAATGCTGCTGCATTATGAACGGAGAAAATCGATCAAAACCTGCGGCTACTGCCGTATGAGTGGTAAATAGATTTCCAGCTCGCGTGACTTCCAGGGCAACATCAAAAGGCACACTATTCGTCTTCATGTAGCTGCGGGCTCTTTCCAGGATTGCAAAAGCTGCATGTCCTTCGTTCAAATGGCACACTTGTGGTTGAATGCCTAGTTCATTGAGAAGCCGCCATCCGCCAATGCCCAGGATCATTTCCTGCTTTATTCTGAGATCAGGGCCTCCGCCATAAAGTTCGCTGGTGATGCCGCGGTAGGCAGGGAAATTCGCTGCATCATTGCTGTCGAGCAAATAAAGATGCGTTCTTCCCACTTTAACCTGCCAAGTCCTTATCCAGATAGAATAGCCCGGCAAGTTGATTTCAAGCCGTAGCCATTCGCCATTTTCTCTTCTCAAAGGGGTTATTGGAAGTTGTCCCGGATCGTTGTAGGGGTAAAGGGCCATCTGAGAGCCATTATTATCGATGAACTGCCTAAAATAACCCTGCTGATAAAGAAGCCCTACTGCCACAACAGGTATGCCAAGATCGCTGGCTGATTTCAGCTGATCTCCAGCAACATTTCCCAGGCCTCCTGAATAGATAGGCAAAGCTTCGCAAAGCATATATTCCATGCTGAAATATGCGATGGATTTAAGAGGTGTCTGTTGATGGTTCTTTTGAAACCAGGTGGTCTCAGCATTTTTAGCACGGTTGAACTCAAGTATCTCTTTTAATTGGCCGCAAAATTTGGGATCGTTGAGACGATTTTCCAACTTTTCCCTCGACACAGTTTGCAGAACCAGCCAGGGATTTTTGGTCATCTCCCACAATGTAGGTTCTAGATCCGCCCAAAGTTTATCGGTTGAATGGTTCCACGTCCAGCGAAGGTCTAAAGCGAGTTCTTCAAGTTCTTCATAACCTTTGATCCGCTCGCGAAAATAGCTGTTGGTGCATTTGCTTTTTGGAGTCATTGAATTCATATTCTTCCGTCTCTGTTATTTCTCTAAAAGTATAAAAAAATTAATTAAAGAGCAATGAGT
>Ga0207147_1046_pt1 | contig 22953 bp, 22 predicted proteins | sample Alteio_BWMinHeat_33_FD_153551 | JGI IMG/M metagenome (GOLD analysis project Ga0207147, IMG submission 153551) | Enriched cells from forest soil in Barre Woods Harvard Forest LTER site, Petersham, Massachusetts, United States -... | ecosystem: Environmental > Terrestrial > Soil > Temperate forest >... | reverse complement strand
TCCACGCCTCGGGCCACGTGCGTCTGCATTTCCTGGAACTCGCTGTCGGAAAGCTTCGCGGCTTTGTAGAGGATGTCGCGGCTGATGTCCAGTTTGCCGATGTCGTGCAGCAGGGCGGCCGTGCGCACGTCCTCGATCCGATCGCGATCCAAGCCGCAGCACGCCGCGATTTTGGCCGAGTATACCGAAACGCGATAGGAGTGGTTCTGGGTGTACTTATCCTTGGAGATGAATTGCTGCAAGATCAGCAGAATCCCCTGGTAGGTATCGCGCAGCTCTTGGATGTGCCGCTCCTTACTCTCGTAGAGCGTTCCCATGGCATAGGCGGTGAGGACCAGGAATCCAGCCCAGACGCCCATGTCGAACCAGCGATCAAATGGCGCGGTCACCGCCGGCTCAAACAGCGTAGGATTGGAATAGGCCACCCCGCTCACCACCAGGGCGCTGAAGACCGCGGTCATGATCGCGTGGCGGCGACCGAAGAAGTAAGCTGAAAAAAGTGTGGGCAAGGTGTAGAAGCTCAACATCAAGCGTTGCGAGCTGACCACCTTGTTGACGATGAACGCAATGAGGAAGACGGTGAGGATGAGCCACAGCTCTTTGTTCACTTGCATGAACAAGCTCATCATGCTTCCCCGCATACCCCGCGGTTTGTCATGGGGAACAGGAAGGTCTTCCATCACGCGGACAGTTAAATCGCGCATAGCCAACGGCTCCTTACGGACAAGCGGTATTATATCGAATCCTGTACCATATGGAAGACATGAAACTGCACCATTTAATTCCAGCCACTTTGGCCGGCCTGGGTCTCCGCCTTTTCTTCATCGCGCGGTTTCCTTACGTTGCCGGCGATAGTGAGCTTTATCAGGATTTGGCCCGGAATCTGCTCGATTCCGGAATCTACGGCATTTTTTCCGACGGCTCCCTGATTCCCGCCGACATGCGGATGCCCGGATATCCCGTCTTCCTGGCATTGGTGGAGTGGTTACTGGGACCCGGCAACGAGCGCCTCATGGTGGTGCAGGCCGGCGTGGACGTCATTACTTGCCTCCTGATCGCCTGGCTCGCGGCAAAATTTCATCCCAAGGCCTCGACCATCGCGCTGTGGCTTGCCATGCTCTGTCCGTTCACGGCGAACTACACAACCGTTCCGTTATCTGAAACGCTGGCCTTGTCGATGACCACCATTGCGCTGCTGCTATTATGCGAAGAACACGGATTCTGGGGAACCTTCGCCGGAGCGGTCGCGGTGGGCCTGGCGACGATGGTGCGTCCCGAGAGTCCTCTGCTGCTGCCAGCGGTGGGATTAGCGCTGGCGTGGCGGCATCGCCGCCGGATGTTCGGAAAAGCGCTCTGGCCGCTCACGCAATCCGCGCTGGCGTTGGGCGCGGGGCTTGTGATCGTCTTGTTGCCATGGGGCTATCGCAATTGGGTCCAGGTCGGTAGTTACACCGTGGTCTCGAATCCCGCTGCGCTGCTACCGTGGGAACATGGCTACACCGGCTACGGCGATTGGGCCAACACCTGGCTGGTGAGTTCGAAGGACACATACGAGTTCGGCTTCAAGTTCGAAGACGAGGTGATCGATCCCGCCAAACTCCCGCCCCGATCCTACGATTCCGAAGCCGAGCGCCTGCGAGCCGTAGCGCTGATCGAAGAGTACAACCTGACCAAAGCACCCCGCCCGGTCTCGATTGGAAGTTCGAGCAACTGGCCCACGAGCGCGCTGCCCGAAATCCGTTTCGCCAGTACATAACGGTTCCCGTGCTCCGCATGGTTCACTATTGGCTTACACCGCGGATTGAGCTTCTGCCGTATTCCGGCGATTGGTGGCCGCTGCACCAAAAATGGCTGGACGATCCCCGGGACTTTTCCGTGACCGTGGGATTCTTCCTACTAAATCTCGTCTACATGGCGCTCGGAATCGTGGGCCTCTGGCGATATCGAGATCTATTCCCCACCAGCGTCTTGCTCCTCTTCATGGTCATCCGTACGCTCTTCTTGACCACGCACGGCACCATCGAACCGCGCTATACGCTGCTTTGCTATCCGGCCCTGCTGGCCCTGGGGGCTGCGGCATTGCTTCGGCGGCCGCCCGAGGCGCCCTGTACAACATGTGATACAAAGACCGGATGAGATTCTTTCGGCTTGCGCTCCTCTTCGCGACCTCTCTTGCTTCGGCACAGACCTACGACTTGGTCATCGCGAACGGCCGCGTCATCGACCCGGAAACCAAACTCGACGCCGTCCGCGACGTGGGCATTTCCGGAGGCACAATTCGCGCGGTCTCGGAGGGGCCGCTGGCAGGCCGCGCCACAATCGACGCGAAGGGCCTGGTCGTCGCGCCCGGCTTCATCGATCTGCACTCGCATGGGCAGGATGCCGAGAACTATCGCTACAAAGCGATGGACGGTGTCACGACGGCGCTGGAGCTGGAAGTGGGCGTGGCCGACGTCAACGCGTGGTATGCGGAGCGCGAGAATCACAGCCTGATTAACTTTGGTGCGACCGTGGGGCACATCCCGCTACGCATGAAGCTGATGAAAGATCCCGGCGCATTTCTGCCCTCCGGACCGGCCGCCCATCGTGCCGCAACACCCGCCGAGATCGAGGAACTGAAGCGCGGTCTGCGCCGAGGACTGGAGCAAGGCGCGCTGGGCGTGGGCTTCGGCTTCATGTATACCGAAGCCGCGACTTACTGGGAAATGCTGGAGATGTTTCGCGTCGCCGGGGAAAAGCACGCGACCAGCTACGTCCACATGCGTCATGCCGGTCCAGTCGAACCGGGCGGCATCGTGGGACTCAGCGAAGTGCTGGCTGCCTCGCTGGCTGGCGGTGGGCCGCTGCACATCGTGCATCTCAATAGCATGTCGCTAACCTTGCCGGTGTTCCAGCAGATGATCCGGACGATCGAGGACGCGCGCAGTCATGGCCTGGACGTGACCACGGAATGTTATCCTTATACAGCGTCGCAAACGCGCATCGAATCGGCGATCTACGACGAGGGCTGGCAGCAACGCTTGGGTATCACCTTTCACGATCTGGAATGGCCGGAAACCGGCGAGCGGTTGACCGCCGAAACTTTCGCCAAGTATCGCAAACTTGGCGGCAGCGTGATGGCCCATAGCATGTCGGAAGAGATGATCCGCGCGGCAGTAGCGCATCCGCTCGTGATGATCGCCAGCGACGGATCGCTCACCGGCGGCAAAGGACATCCGCGCGGAGTAGGGACGTTCGCACGAGTGGTGGGACGTTACGTACGCGAGCAAAAGGCGCTGAGCCTGAACGACGCCGTCGCCAAGATGACCCTGATGCCGGCGCAGCGACTGGGCGTCAAGAATCGGGGACGCGTGCAAGTAGGAAGCATCGCCGATCTGTCGATCTTCGATGCGAATAAAGTTGCGGATCGCGCGACGTACGCCAAGCCAGCGGAGTTTTCGACAGGTTTCCGCTATGTGCTGGTGAGCGGCGAGTTCGCGGTTCGCGATGGCAAACTGGTTGATGGCGGGCACGCTGGAAAAGCGGTAAGAGGAGCACTGAAGTGAACAATGCGATCGACGTTCGCGATCTGACGAAGACATACTCGGGCGGTGTCCAGGCGCTCAAGGGCCTTACCTTCGACGTGCGAGAAGGCGAGATCTTCGGACTGTTGGGACCGAACGGTGCCGGCAAGTCAACGACCGTGCGAATTATCGTCACGCTGTCCGGCGCGACATCCGGCGAAGTGCTGGTCGACGGCATCAACGTGAGCGCCGATCCGCAAGAAGTCCGGCGGCGGATTGGCTATGTTTCGCAGAACACCACCGTCGATTTTTTGGCGACGGGCCGGGAGAACTTGCGCTTGCAGGGGCAACTTTACGGTCACGGCGGCGCTGAACTTGACAACCGCGTCGATGAGTTGCTGCGTCTGTTCGACTTGGCCGAGGCGGCGTCGCGCGTGACGCAAGGATATTCCGGCGGCATGAAGCGGCGCCTGGACGTCGCGATGGGCCTGGTGCATCGCCCCAAGATTCTGGTGTTGGACGAGCCGACCACGGGACTCGATCCGGAGAGTCGCGCCGTGATGTGGCGCGAACTGGAGCGTCTCGCGAAGCAAGATACGATGACGATCCTGGTCACCACGCATTACCTGGAGGAAGCCGACCGCTTGTGCGATCGCCTGGCGATCATTGACGGCGGAAGGGTCGTGGCGCAGGGCACGCCACGTGAATTGAAGGCCACGATGCGCGGGGACATGGTGCAGGTCGAGATTGCCGAAGGGCATTCCGTTGAAGCGGCGCGGGACTTGCTGAACCGCACTGACGGCATATCAAACGTGATTGTCGAGGGACGCATGGTTTCGTCGCAGGCAATGGACGGCGCGCGGATGATCCCCGCGCTGATCGCGCAACTGGAGACGGCGGGACTGCCGGTGTCGCACGTGTCGATGAGCCGTCCGTCGCTGGACGAAGTGTACTTGAGCATCACCGGAAAGTCGTTTGAGAAGGCGGATGCGGTAGGAGGTAAAAAGCAATGAAGTTTTTCAGCGACGTATTTCATTTGCTGGGACGGCAGTGGCGATTGACGAGCCGCATGCCGGTTTTCCTGGTGATGTCGATTGTGCAGCCGATCGTCTGGATGCTGCTGTTCAGTCAACTCTTCAGCAAGGCGATGGCGGCCGGTTTCGGCGAAGGCTACGTGCAGTTCCTGGCGCCGGGCATTGCCATCATGTCGTCGCTGTTCGGATCGGGCTATGCCGGCATGGGCTTGCTGAACGACATCGACCGCGGCGTAATGGACCGCATGTTGGCGACGCCGGTAACCCGCATCGCTATTATCCTAGCGCGCGTGATTCACACCGGCGCGACAGCGATGATCCAGAGCAGCGTGATCTTGATCGTCGCGTTGTTCCTAGGCGCGCGTCCCAAGAGCGCGTTAGGATTTCTAACCGTGCTAGCCGCCGCGGCATTGTTAGGCGCAGGCATGGGCGGCATCTCGCATTGCATGGCGATCCTCACCAGGAAACAAGAAGCGATGTTCGCGGTGATGAACTTCACCATGCTACCGATGATCTATCTATCGAGTACCATCATGAACAAAGGCCTGATGCCGAACTGGATCAAGAACGTTTCCACCTACAACCCTGTCGATTGGGCCGTAACAGTAGCGCGTAGCGGCTTCGAAGGCAAGGTCTGGACACAGACGGTAGGCGAGCACGCCCTAGCGCTGATCGCGTTCACGGCGGTGTTCTCCTTCCTATCGACGCAAGCCTTCAAGCGCTATCGCGCCGCGATGTGAGGTTCTCGTCTAGTAGTTTGTCTAGTGCGTTGTCTAGTCCATTGTCTAGAGGACTCAGACGTATCGGGAATCCCTTCCAACGGACCTTTTCTCAGTATATCTCTACCCTGCAGCCAACTTTGCCTTCACCTTCTCGCTGAGGACCTTGCCGTCAACGCGCTTGCCTGCCAGGCTCGCTTGCACCGCTTTCATCACCACGCCCATCTGCTTCGGGGACGTTGCGCCGGTTTCCGCCATGGCGCCGTCGATAGCCGCGGCTACTTCTTCGTCGCTGGCATTTTGCGGCATGTACTCGTCGATCACCAGAATTTCTTGCTCTTCCTTTGCGGCAATGTCCTCGCGGCCGCCGTTGCGGAATTGCATCGCGGAGTCTTTGCGCTGCTTGATGAGCGTGCTGAAGACCGCGATGCACTCAGCGTCGTCCAGCGGGGCGCGCTTCTCGGTTTCCTTCAGCTTTACGGCGGTCTTCATCATCCGCAGCACACCGAGCCGTAACTCGGCTTTGCTCTTCATCGACTCCACCATTTCCTTTTGCATCCGCTCCTGAATCGTCACGTGACCTCCATTGGTATAAAGCTTCAACTGATATAATAGCGTGCTACCCATGCTTAAAAAGACACGACTGTTCACCCCAGGCCCTACTCCTCTTCTGCCCGCCGCCATGGCAGCCATGGCGCAATCGGAAGTACATCACCGCACGGCTGAGTTTCGGGCCACATACAAACAGGTGCTGGAAGACCTGCATTACTTCTACGGGACTAAAAACGATGTTCTGATGTTCACCAGTTCGGGCACGGGCGCGATGGAAGCGGCCGTCTCCAACCTGTTCTCAGCGGGCGACTCGGTGCTCGTCGCAACTGCCGGAAAGTTCGGCGAACGCTGGGTTGAGATCGCACGGGCCTTTGGACTGTCTGTCGATACCGTCGAAGCTCCGTATGGCGAACCGGTCCCTGTGGATGCGGTGCGGGCTAAACTTGCCGTACGAGAATACTCGGGATTGCTCTTTCAAGCGTCGGAAACCTCCACCTGCGTCGCGCATGACGTGCAGGGATTCGCTGCAGCCGCGCAGGAACACGGCGCGCTATCGATCGTCGACGCCATCACGGGACTCGGTGTGATGCCGCTCGATATCGATGGCTGGGGACTCGACGTGGTCATCGGCGGATCGCAGAAGTCGCTGGCGATTCCACCGGGACTGGCCTTTGCCAGCGTCAGCGCTGCGGCGCTGGAGCGGTCGCAGAAGGCCACGCTGCCGCGCTACTACTTCAGCTATGCCAAGGAGAAGAAGGCAGCCGATAAGGGCGACGCTTCCTGGACACCGTCCACTGCGCTGATTCTTGCGTTGGCGCAGGCGCTCAAGTTCGTCAAGGAGTTGGGACGTGAGAATCTGATCGCCAACGCTGCTACGCTAGCCGCGGCTACGCGAGCTGCTATTGTCGCGATGGGGCTGTCGCTGTTCGCAAAGTCGTCGTATAGCAACGCGGCGACTGCGGTTTGCCCTCCGGATGGCATGGATTCGCGGGTAATCATCAAGGCGATGCGGGAGCGGTTTGGGATCATCCTTGCCAACGGACAGGGGTCGATGGAAGGCAAGCTGTTTCGGCTGGCGCATCTGGGATACTACGACTATCCGGAGCTTGTCGGAGCGCTTGCAGCCCTTGAATTGGTGCTGACGGATTCGGGACACAAGGTGAAACTTGGCGCGGGTGTACGTGCAGCGCAAGTGGTGGTATCGGAAACCAAATGAAAATCGTCATCGCTGAGAAGATCGCTTCACAAGCCGCCGACCTGCTACGCGCGGAAAACTGGACCGTCGTTGAACCCGCCGCAGCCGACCTGGACCGCGAACTAGCCGACGCCGACGCGCTCATCGTCCGTAGCGCCGTCAAGGCTGATCCCGCGCTCTTTGAAAAAGCTCCAAACCTGCGAGTCGTCGGACGGGCCGGTGTAGGCGTCGATAACGTGGACCTCGACGCCGCCACGCGCCGCGGGGTGCTGGTGCTGAATACGCCGGGCGGCAATGCCACTAGCGTCGCCGAACATACGCTGGCTCTGATGCTGTCCCTGGCGCGCTCGATTCCCGCTGCCGCGGCCTCCGTGCGCGCGGGACGCTGGGAGAAAAAGAAGTTCATGGGACGCGAACTCCGCGGCAAGACCCTCGGCATCTGCGGCCTGGGACGCATCGGCATGGAAGTTTCCAAGCGCGCTCGCGCCATGCAGATGATCGTGATCGCCTACGACCCCTACGTCTCGCCAGCCGTGGCGCGCGACACTGCCAACCAAATCGTTTCGCTCGACGAACTCTGCGCCCGAGCGGATTACATCACGTTGCATGTCTCACTGACGCCGGAAACCGAGCGCATGATCGGCACGGATACGCTGGCCAAAATGAAAAAGGGAGTCCGTATCATCAATTGCGGACGCGGTGAACTGGTCGACGAACCGGCATTGGCCGCGGCGATCGCCTCCGGACACGTGGCCGGCGCGGCGCTCGACGTCTTCACCGTCGAGCCGCCGCCGGCGGATCATCCGCTGGCGCGACTGCCGCAGGTGATCGCGACGCCGCACATCGCCGGATCCACTGAAGAAGCGCAGGAGATTGTCGGCATCCGCATCGCTGAACAGGTGCGCGATTATCTGAAGAGCGGAGTGATCCTCGGCGCGGTGAACGTACCGGCGCCTTCGCCGGAGGAATATCGCGTGCTTGCGCCGTATCTGAAACTCGCCGAGCGGCTGGGATCGTTTGTGGCGCAGATCGCCGAAGGACGTCCGCATACCGTGCGATTCGCACTAAGCGGCAAGGTGGCGCAGGTAAATGCGCCACTGTTGCGGAACGCGGCGTTGAAGGGCATCCTGAATCGACTTGCTGCCGAGCGCGCAAACCTAGTCAACGCGGCGACGCTCGCCGCCGAGCGTGGAATCACCCTGGAAGACGTGGGCTCGCGCGACACTGTCCATAGCGACGCGCTACGGCTAACCCTTATTACCAATGAGCGCGAATCGTCGGCGGAAGGCGCGATTTTCTACGGCGATCAACCGCGTTTGCTTCAGGCCGACAGGATCCATGTGGAAGCGCCGCTGGAAGGCAGCTTGATTTTCTTCAAAAACTACGACGTGCCCGGTGTGATCGGACGCATCGGAACATTGCTCGGCGAGCACCAAGTCAATATCGCAAATTTCTCGCTGGGACGCCGCGAGTTGCGCGCGGGCGAGACCGGCCCGGCCAAGGCGGTCGCCGTGGTTCACGTCGATGGCCGCGTGCCGGAGGCGGTGCTGGTGAGTTTGCGAAAGCTCGATCCGGTGCGCTATGCTCGCGCCGTCGAGATTGGGTAGCTGCACCAGGGTAGTTACGTCAGCATCCGGACAATCTCCTCGCTGTGCGATTCCGCCCAGCGAGCGGAGCTATTCAACGAAACCCAGTAAAACCAAGCCGCGACTACCGACAGTCCCGCGAAAATCGGAAGGGCCGGCAGTTTCCAGTAAAAGATTCCGCCCAGGATTCCGGCGATCGCGAACTGGAAGAGCATAATACCCAGGCCCGCCGCGCCCGAGGTGTTCTTGGCGCGCATACGGTCGGGGTCAACGGAAAACGGAAAATGGACGCTGAAGTAGTTGCCCATGGCCAGGGAACTCAGCGCCGCCGCCGTATAACCTGCAAGCACGGATAGAAACAACGGACCAGGGACCGGCCGCATGAAGCACAGCACAATAAGAGCGCCCAGGAAGTTCGAGACCATCATGGCAGCGGTCAGCAGATTCTTCGAAACGATCACTTCCCGCAGCGTCACCGGCGCCAACAGGTAGCGGCCGAAGCCCCAGGAGTCCAGACTGAAGATGTTGTAACCACGGCTGCCGACCGCCAGAATGACCCATCCCGCGATCATCGGAAAAACCAAATCGCTGGATGTGGGGCTGCGAAAACCAAGTGAGGTTACCAGCGCGGCGATCGGACCGAAGATGAACGACATGAAACCCATCGGCACCCCGAAAACGTAGCGGACCTCCTTCTCAAACATCGCCGCCCCGGCGGTGGATAATCCCGGCACCGCCCATCCCGCCGACATGCTCTTCACCGTGACCTTGGAGCGGCCATCGGAGTAAACCTCGCCTTGGTACTTGCGGCGGTACAGCCGTAACAAAGGCCAAGCCGCGACAACCGCATATCCCGCCAGCCCGGCGAGTCCGCGCACGAGGCTTCCCGAAACACCTTCGGACGCAAAGCCGGAGGGAAAATAGGCTGCTACCTTCGAAAGACTCTGGAACGCTCGAAGGATCTTCTCGCCCGACCTGTTTCCGCTAAACACGAAGACTTGATACGCGAACGACAGCGCCATCAAAGCGCCGAAGAAACGCGCCCGGCCCTTGCGAGTGTTCAGCACGCGCTGGAGATGGTCCAAGATCAACCGGTTGATGAGCAGGGTAACGCACCCTAGCGCCAGAATCATCACGCCCGCCCGCGGCGCGAGCGAAGGACGCCCGAACAGCACACCGATCCAACAGGCAGTGAGCCACAGAATACACGTCGCCGCCACCGGATCGATCAGACCGACGGAAAGTTCAAGTAAGCAAAAACGCCGGAAGGAGATGGGATAGCGCGCGATCTCCTGAAAGTCCATGCTCGCCGCGGCTGTGACGACCGGCAAGCCCTGCCACATCCAGAAGACGATGCCCAGTGCTATGCCGAGCAGACTGTGGCGCCCGGCCCGAAACCCCTCGTATATCATCGCTCCCAAGCCGAACGCGAAGCCCAGTGCCACGACGACGCCGAACAGGGATATGACGACCTTGCCAACCACATCCTGCCACTTACTTTTCCTGTTGCTCAGTGCGTTGACGAACATCTGCCAGCGCGCCAACGCCAGCAACCGAATCTGAGGCGTCGCTTCCATTTTAGAACCAGTTCAACTCACCTTCGTGCGAGTGCGTACCACCGACAACCCGCAGGAAGATTTGCTCCAGCGTAAGCGAATCGTCCGCGCCCGGCACGGCGACTCCGGCGCGTAGATCCTCCAGCGAGGCACTCACAACCATTCGCCCATTTTGGATAATGCCGATATGCGTGCACAGACGTTCCACCACTTCGAGCACATGCGACGTCAGAAAAACCGTGCCTCCACGCGCCAGAAAACGCTGTAGCAAACCTTTCAGAGTACTCGCGGCTACCGCATCCACGCCCTCGAAAGGCTCGTCGAGAAAGAGAATCTCGGGACGATGGATCACCGCTCCGGCCAGCGCGATCTTCTTCTTCATGCCGTGCGAATAGTCGGCGACCATTTGCGCCGAGGCCTCGCGCAACTCCATAAAGTCCAGCAATTCCGAGGTGCGTTCCGCGGCGGTTTCACGCGAGAGTCCATACATGCGGCCGATGAAGTTGAGCAACTGCGTGCCGGTCAAACGCTCGAACAGCGCCAAGCCTTCCGGCACCACGCCGATGCGCCGCTTGACCTCGACCGAATCCTGCATCAAGTCCAAGCCAAGCACTTCGATTCGTCCCGCAGTCGGACGCAGCAGTCCGGTCAGCATCTTGATGGTCGTCGATTTGCCGGCGCCGTTGGGTCCAAGGAATCCGTAGAACTGTCCGCGCTCCACTTGCAGCGTGATGCCGTCGACGGCGGTGAAATCGCCGAAGGTCCGGCGCAGGCCTTGTGTTTCGATGACCACCGTTCCCGTTAGGCTCATGGCCGTAGGACTACTTTGAGCACACCGGCTTTGTCCGCTTCCCGCATGGCTTGCGCTGCTTTGCTCAGCGGAAATTCCGCCGCGAGCAGCGATCCGACTTCCACGCGGCGGCGACGCAACAACTCCAGCGCGGGCGGGAAGCGTCCACAGCGCGATCCCACCACGGTGATCTCGTTGACCACCAGTGCCGCCGCGTCGAACTTCGCCGGTCCATGATGGGTGGTCTTCCACAGAATTGTCCCGCGGGGGCGCACCATCTCGATCGCGCGCGGCATGCCTTCCGGAGATCCGGTACATTCCACCACCAAGTCGAAAGCAGCTTTCGGCGTCTTTTCCCTTCCCTTAGCCCGGCCCACCATGGGCCGCCCAACCATGGTCACTTCCGCTCCAGCCGTTCGCAACACTTGCGTAATCAAGCGCCCGATCTTGCCGGGACCCAGCACCGCCGCGCGAGTACCGAGTCCCACCGGAATCTGGTCCAGAATCTCGCAGGCTGCGGCGAGAGGCTCGGTGAAGAGCGCCTCTTCGTCCGTAATCTCGTTGGGCACTTCATGCAGATTCACTTCCGGAAGCGACAACCATTGCGCGTGCGCGCCCGGGTGCCCCAGAATGCCCAACACCTTGCGATTGGGGCAATGCCGGGCCCAACCCTTGCGGCACCACTCACACGCGCGACAGGCCAGGTTGATCTCGCCGACTACGCGCTTGCCGATCCACGGACTTTGGTGCGGGCCCTCCACGCGTCCCACAAATTCGTGCCCAGGGATGCCTTTGAAATCGTAGTAGCCGCGAAGCAACTGTAGATCGGTGGAACAAATGCCGCTGGCAATCACGCGCACCAGCGCGTACCCGTCGGGGATGGTGGGAAGAGGAACGCGCTTGAGCGCAGCACGTTTAGCGTCGAAGAAGAGAGCCTCCACCTAAGGCACCAGTCCTTTGGCCTCGTCGTAGGTACGTTTGACGGCCAGTTCGTTTCCCAGAGTCCCGGTGAAGCCGGCCAACCCGTCCTTGTGCTTGGAGAGATCGAGCGTCGCCTTCACTTCATCGAAGCTCTTGCCTTCGTTAGCCATCTTGCGAACGCCGGTAACCAGGTCGTCGAGGTAAGCGATCAAGCGACCCATCTGCGACTTTCCGGTTTGCACTGGACCGTGTCCGGGCACCGCTGTATCGAATTCGAGATGGGAGACGCCCTTGAGCGTGGCCGTCCACTCTGCGGGGTGCCCGTCGCGGAAGAAGGGGATGCCGCTGGTGAGCAAGTCGCCGGTGATGAGGATTTTTTCCTTGGGCAAAAATACCACCACATCGCCTTCGGTGTGGCCGCGTCCAAAGTAGAGCAGGCGAATCTCGCGCCCGCCTTTGTGCAGGATCATGCTGTGATCGAAGGTCAGGGTCGGCAAGCTGATCTCGATCGACTTTAGTTCGGCCAGATACGCCTTGCGATCGCCCAGCGAGGCTTCCAGACGCGGTTTCAGCGCGGGGTCGGTGTTCGACGCGAGCCGCTCCTCAAGCTGCTTGATGGCGTTAGGAGTAGTGGTCGCCAGATCTTCGCGCATATTGGGGATCGCTTTATCGACGATGTCGCGACGCGTGTTGACATGCGACAACAACTCCACGCCTTTCGGAAAGGCGTTGAAGTAGGCCTCGTTACCCTGGGTATGATCGTTATGCCAATGCGTGTTAGCCACGTAGCGAACCGGATTCGGCGTGAGCTTCGCAATCTCGCCGATCAACTCCCGCGCAAAGGATGGCCGGTAATGCGTGTCGACCACCAGCACTTCGTCCTTGGTGATGATGACCGCGCCATTGGACCCGGCCGAGGATCCCGGTTTGACGATCACAGCGTAGACGCCGTCGGCCAGTCTTTGGAGATCGAAGTTGGTTGAGGCCGACAGGCTAGAGGCCAGCAGCAGGACTGGCAGGATTCGCTTCAGTTTTCGCAGCATGGGCTTAAAGTAGATAAGGGTTTGGTATGTTCTGTCAAGTGTTGCGGAAAGGCCGTTAGTTTGTTATAGTTCGCCTTCGATCATTCCAGCGGTATTTTGCCCGGCGTGAGGAACGGGCTATCCGTGGGCGCTAAAGCGCAGAAAAATAAGAAGTTGAAGGTAATTAAGAGCAAGGCGCGAGTGAAGCCGGCAACCCCGGCGAAGAAGCGAAAAAGGGTCCCAGGACCCCCTCCGCGCCCTTTGCGTGTCTTAAAGATTGTAGAAGACCCGCGGTTGAAGCTCGCCCGCGAGCAGTACGAAGCCGGGGTAGGGCTATTGAGCGGTCACAAATTCGATAGGGCTATGGCCATGTTCGAGAAGGTGCTGACCGGGCCTTCCGCCGAGCTCTCCGAACGAGCCCGCATCCATTTGAACATCTGCCGCCAGCGCATCGAGAGCAAGATGCCCACCCTGAAGACGGCGGAGGACCACTATAACTACGCTGTAGCGCAAACAAACTCCGGCAAACTGAACGACGCCGAAGAGCACCTGGGCAAAGCCATGAAGCTGACCCCGCGCGTGGGACATCTGCATTATTTGCTGGCCATGGTGCGCGCCCTGCGCGGCGACATCGAAGGTGCATTGACGAATCTTCGGCAAGCGATCGAACTCGACGGCTCCTGCCGGAACTTGGCGAAACACGATCCGGAGTTTCGCATCCTCTACGAAGACCCACGCTTCGCCGACCTGGTTTATCCGGAACGGATGGACTGATCTTGCGGGTCGTTGCCATTGGCGGTGGCACGGGCCTCTCTACTTTGTTGCGCGGACTGCGCGAGCATGTACATCCGCTGGGTAGCGAACCTGCCAGCGAAGCGGGCAAGTACGACGAACCACCAATCACCGCGCTCGGCGCGATTGTCACTGTCACAGACGATGGCGGAAGCTCCGGCCGCCTTCGACGCGAGTTCCGCATGATTCCGCCTGGTGACGTGCGCCGTTGCCTAGTGGCGCTCTCACAAGAAGAAGACATGCTCTCGAAGCTCTTTGAATACCGCTTCCGTGCCGGGAAAGGTTTGCGAGGCCACAGTCTGGGCAATCTGCTTTTGACCGCGCTCACTAAAATCACCGGCGATTTTGGACGCGCGCTCGAAGTGGCCTCGAAAGTCCTCGCAACCTGCGGGCACATCTATCCCGCGACGCTCGAGCTGGTGCGGCTGCGCGCGGAACTGGCCAACGGGCGCATCGTGACGGGCGAAACTCGCATCAGCCGAAGTACTTCCCGCATCAAGCGGCTGATGTTGTTGCCGGCCGGCTGCCGTCCCGTGCCGGAGGCGATCCGCGCGATTGACCGTGCCGACATCATTACGCTGGGGCCGGGTTCGTTATACACTTCCATTATTCCGAATGTGCTGGTCCGCGGGATGGCGCGAAGGATCGCGGCGTCGCCGGCGATAAAGGTATACATCGGGAATCTGATGACCCAGCCTGGGGAGACCAGCGGCATGACCTCAGCCGAACACATCCGCGCTATTTACGATCATGCTGGCTGGTCGTTCTTCGACTATGCGATTCTGAACGACGCGAAGGTTTCCCGGGGCTTACTGAAACGCTATCGCGCGGAGGGTTCGACGCAAGTGGAGAGCGATCTGGGCGAAGTGGCGCGGCTAGGTGTGAAGCCGGTGCTGCAGAATCTGATCGCGCGCGGCGACGTGGTGCGTCATAATTCAGAGATGGTGGCGCGTGCAGTTTTGAGTCTGAGAGAACATGAGTAAAGACCTCGATCTAGCCATCGTGATACTCGCCGCGGGCCTCGGTACGCGTATGAAGTCAAAGCGTGCCAAAGTGCTGCATCAAGCCGGCGGACGCACGCTGATCGAGCATGTGGTCGGAACCGCGGCGAAACTCGTCCCGCCGGAGCGGATTTTCGTGGTGGTCGGCCATCAGGCCGATGCCGTTCAGGACGCAGTGAAAGCGCCGGTTAACTTCATTCGTCAGACTGAACAGCGCGGAACCGGACACGCCCTCATGGTAGGGCGCGAGGTGCTGTCGGGCGTCGCGGAGAATTTGCTGGTGCTCTACGGCGATGGTCCGCTGATTACGGAATCGACGTTGCGGGGTTTGCTGGCCGCTCACTCGGCGGGAGCAGGTGTTACCTTGCTCACGACGGAACTCGAAGATCCATACGGCTACGGTAGAATCATTCGCGACGAGGAAGGCCGCCTGGTTGAGATCGTCGAGGAAAAGGCGTGTACGCCGGAGCAAGCAGCGATCCGCGAGATCAATCCGGGGATCTATGTGTTCCGGACGAAGGCCCTGTTCGCTCACATTGGTTCTTTGAAAACCGATAATCCTGCCAAAGAGTATTACCTCACGGACATGGCCGGAGTCCTGCGCACCGCCGGTTTCCGGGTCGAGACGAGGAAAGCTCCGGACGCGCACGAAGTGTTGGGTATCAACACGCGGGTGGAGTTGGCCGCCATGGACGCGCTCTTCCGCGACCGTAAGGCGCGCGAGCTGATGCTCGGCGGCGTGACGATCCTGCGGCCTGAGACGTGCGTGATTGACGCGGACGTCGAGATTGGCATGGACACGGTGATCGGCCCCAGTGTCGCGTTGTACGGCAGCACGCGCATCGGCGGGAACTGCGTGGTGCGTCCGTTCAACACGATCCGCGACACAGTCATCGACGACGATGTGATCGTCGAGGAGTGCTGCTGGATGGAAAAGGCGCGTGTCGGGCGTGGTGCAAGAATCGGCCCGTACGCGCGCTTGCGTCCCGGCGCCGAGATTGGCGAGGATGCGCATGTCGGCAACTTCGTGGAACTGAAGAAAGCGCGTCTAGGACGCGGCAGTAAAGCGAGTCACCTGGCGTATCTCGGCGATGCGACGATCGGTGAAGGCGTCAACATCGGTGCGGGCGTGATCACGTGCAATTACGACGGCGTCAACAAGAATCAAACGGTAGTCGAGGACGGCGCGTTCGTCGGCACCAACAGTTCGCTGGTCGCGCCAGTGAAGGTAGGCAAAGGCGCATACGTAGCCGCTGGTTCGGTGATCACGCAAGATGTCCCAGCCGGGTCCTTGGCGCTGGGCCGGGCCCGGCAAGAGGTCAAAGAAGGCTGGGTCGAGAAAAAGAAAAAGCCCAAGTGCTAACCTGCCCGCGTTAAGGAGCCGCGACCGTAAAGGGAGCGGTACCCGGAAACTGCTTATCCACAGATTACGCAGATCACACAGATTCGGAAAAAGCCGAATGCTGCGACGATTAACGACGATGGTTGTTCACCTCACCTCCGAGCAAGAAAACGCGTTATCGCGAATGGCCGCCCGTGCCGGCAAGACTCCCGAGCAAATCGTGCAAGATGCCCTGACACATGTGCTGGAAGACGAAGCCCAGTTCACGGAGGCAGTGCTGCGAGGCTTCGCGTCTCTCGATGCTGGAAGATTTGTGGAGCATGGAGAAATCGACGCTCGTATCGAAGGTAGGTTGTTCTGATGCGCCTCCAATCGTCCCCCGGGGCCATCGCGGAACCCGCCGTTACCGCATTCCTCGGCCTGCTGGCTGCGGACATGAGCGAATTTCCGGAGCACATCACTCCACTTGACGAGAAGCTCATGAATGACATCAATCGCCTGGTGGGCAAGACCGAAGTGGATCCAGGCGGGGACTTGGGACCTGAATCGCTCCTGTCGTGAACCCTGGCCCCCCGCGTTATCAGGGCTTTGTCAGTCCTTTGTCAGTCCTGGGCCTGACTCTCGATGAAAGCAAACCTGTTAGGACTCCAGATCCACATCTGGCGTACTTAGGGTTGTTTTCCGATTGCGGAGCGTCAGAGAGGCAGGTAGACAGACAAGTACTTTTTGCTTCCAGTCTTACCTTAATTAGCTCAGTCTACCCGTCGAATATATAATGATCCTTCCAGGCAACACATGCATCCCGCGCTTGATCTCCGACAGGCCCTGCGGCTGGGAGCCGCGCTTCTCCTTTTGGTAGCTTGTCTCAGTGCGCAGGAAATCGACCCGGCTCTGGACGCTCTGAAGAAAGAAGCGGCCAACCTTCAGAAAGCCGAGAACGGCCAAATCAAGACGTCAAACAGCTTTCAGAACGCGCTCGTCAACTGGATTGAATCCCGGCTACCCGCGGACAAGGCGGCGCTCGACACGGATTTCATTGGCTTGCAATGGCGTCTCGAACAGGAACTCGAGGCCGCCGAGCTTCGCGGGTATGGCCATGATTACGCCGGCGAGTTCGGACTGACCCGTCCAGCGCATGACCCGGAAGGACTCCTGCTTACCGTCGAGGGCAAGTCCCGTTTGTACACATACGAAGGACAGTCACGCGTCAGAGTCTTGGCGGCGGAAGGCAGCATTGTGATTTCCCCTGCCGACGAGCGCGGCGATCACCTTCTTCTGGTTACTCAGGAACAACGGCCGCGGTATCGATACGACTTGTATCGTCTGAGCGGGGCAGCGCTTCAACACATTCTCGCCAGCAATCCTTTAGTGGCGGCCGCGAGTACTCCGGAGGTCGAACTTCGAACCAGCGAATTCCTAATCGAGTACACCGGGGATACCGGTAACTTGATGTTTCCCGATCGCACTCACCTGCTCCGTTACCGGATCGGGCGACAGAGCTCGGTGCGCGTCGATCCGGTCGCCTACGATCCTGCGGACTTCGTCGACGAATGGCTCATCGCGCCATGGAGCGACATGGAATCGCGGTCGGTCTCGACGAATCGCGTCCGGCTCGCGGAAATGCATCAACTCCTGTCGGGTAAGGCAGGTATCGGCAGCCCTCAGTCATGCGCGGAAGGAACCGGGCGCTGGCAAATATCCCTGCGATTCGCACAGAAGCTTTACTTTTTCCTTGTCCAACAGACAGCTCCTCATGGCTTTGTGATGGAAGAAATCGACGACTCACCTTTCCAGGGATGCACGGAGAAACCTAAACACGTCGCCCCGGATTCACGAATACAAAGAGTGATGGCCGAGGCCGCCCACGCACACGCTGCTGACTCGGATATGGAAAAGTCCCTTGAAACGATCGTCCCGCTCGCGGATGCCCTTCGAGACTGGATCGAATCCCACTTACCACCGAATCTGCAAACTCTCGAGGCGAGCTACGTGGGACTTCAGTGGACGCTACGAGCCGAACTGGAACGAGCTCACCTGCCGGAACCATCGGATGAGCACCCTGCTGGTGGCGTGGGAATCTCGATCGAGCGATTCCCGGAGTATCCCAATGGGTTGGTCATCACAACTGACTTGTCCGTGGCGTGCGGAGGCGACAGCACGGTCTACCTTTACACGTTTTCAGCAAGCGGTTGGACGCGAATCCTCACCGACCACGAAGATGAGGGATCCGGGACTGGCGCAAGCGTCGAGATTTCCCGCCCGGACGAACAAGGCAATCCGCTGCTCCTAGTGCGACGCGACCCGGTGCACTGCGCATCCTTTTGGACCGCGCTGGGCTATTCCCTTTACCGGCTCAATGGCGCGAACGCGACCCAGGTGCTGTCGCAGTGGCATGACCTTTACATGCAAAGCGAAGCAATTCACCTTCAGCCGAACGGGTTATTGATTGAGTTGAATAGCTGGAGCATTGATGCCGGCTTCTCGCGAAGGTATGTGCTTCGCTACGCGATTGATGCGAACAGCGCAAAACGGATCGAACCCATCGGCTTCTCCCCACTTCTCTTTGTCGAGGAATGGTTGACCCTTCCGTGGCAGGAAGTGGAGACGTATTCCCTCGAAGAAGTGCGTCCCCAACTGAAGAAATGGCACAGCGTAATTCCCGGCGCCGACGGATCTGTCCTCAGCACCGAATCGGGCGTAGAATCCAGATGCTCGGAACGACCGGGCTACTGGCAGGTCAACTTCACGCTAACGTTTAGTAGGCTGAACAAGGAAGAGGAGGAAACCGTTTACTTCCTGGTTCAGGAACGCGGACGGCATCTCTTTACCATGGTCAATATCAGTCAGAATCCATTCAAGGGTTGTCCGCGGCGGGACCAGTAGGCGCTACTTCACAAACTCGATCCGGACCGTCGCATCGCGCGACGTCGAGAGCTGGTGGATTTCCTGAGCGATCGTGCGCGCTTCTTGGACCGTGTAGCAGCGCTTCGTGCTCACCAAGCGATAGCTGAGGCGCACCGCACCGTCGCTGTCGAGCTTCGCGGTTCTGGACAGCGTCAGCGGGCCGATTTGACGCCAGGGTAGCGCGGGCGGCCATTCCAGGCGGTACCCGGGCGGGGGGACGATGCGCTTTTCCATCTCTTCGGTGAAAGTCACCGGGAAACAATAGTCCTCGGTGCGTGCGGGACCTAGCAATTCGCTGGGCTCCCGCAACAGGCTCGCGTCCTGCGCCAACGCCGCCAAGAATCCCGTGTCGACGCCTAGCGGCGACACGTCCGCCCATGCCCGCTTGCTATCGGTTCTGGATGCGTCGTAGCCTTCGCCATACACCGACATCTTGAAAGGACTCGCTAAGTCGTGCGGATCCCCTACCTCAACATTGATCTTGCGCTTCAATCCCGTGGCCTTTTGCTCCCGCACTTGCTCCGGGGACATCGCCGCAATGGGACGAATCAACTCCTCGAAGGCACCCGTCTCGTCTTCCTTCATCTCAAAACTGCCTTCACCCTCCGGCTGCAAACGGATCGTGATGTCGAAGCGCGTCAGATTGTCTTCCGCTTTGCTCTCCGGCGTACGGATTAGTTGCGTCGCTTGCGGACTCGCCACTAGCGTCAATCGGCCCTGATCCATGAAGGGCAAGCGCGTCGCGGGAGTGTACTCCGCCGTGGGATCGATCCACAGGGGATGCTCGGCGGGAACATAGACAATCGCGTGGCTGAAACCTTCGATGCCGGGCAGGTCGGGATCGACGTCCGGCGCGGGATAGGGCGTCAAAAGCGCCAGAAACGCAGGAATGCCCGCGGCCCGCAGACGCTGGATCAGCAGCACCGATTTGTCCTTACAATCACCGAAGCCGCGCTTCAAAGTCTCTTCCGGCGCGCGCGGCATGTAGGCGCCCGCGCCCAACTCCAGGCCGGTGTAGCGGACACTCAACTGGATCTCGGCCAGGATGGCGTTGATTCTCGCTAATGCATCGGACGGCGCGATTTCCCGTGCCACAAGCGGTCCGGCGCGATCATCGACAATCCGCGAATACCACGCCGAGAGATTGCGCCACGTCACGCCGCTCGAAATAGAGATCGTCGGGAAGACGTGCTCGTCCGGCGGCAACATCGACAAGGGATGCGGCGCTGGAACACTGCCGCCTTCGAAGACCACCGTGCGCAACTCCGCCGTCTGCGCTTCGGTGCGCTTGGCGCCCTGAAGGCCACTGGCCGTGGCGTGGAAAGGCGAATCCGGAGGAGTCTCGACCGTCACGCGATAATGCAGAATCGGCGTGCTCTGGGTCAAGGGATAGCGCACGAATTGGCCGCCCGGAAACAAGCTGGCTTTGTCGTCGAGCGCCATCTCGGCTTCGATCACCGAGTCGGGTTGCAGCATGGGCAAGGCGGCCGAAAGCGCCTTGGTGTCGGTGAGGAGTTGATTGCCTCCTCCGTGGGAGAGCGTACCGTCGACGATGGTGCCGGCCTCTAAATCATGGGCGCGCCCATCGCGGGTGATGACGCGGGCCTTGATGCGCGGGCGATCCTGCCGCCAGTCGACCCACGGCACCATCAGCATGCCGAACTGACGCACGCCGCGGTCGTCGACCACGCGCGTAAGCGAGCGCTGCGTCCAATGCATCTTGCCGGAGTCTTCCACTCGGATGTTCATCTCCAGGTCGATGATGTAGGCACCGGTATCGCGCGGACCAGTCGTCTCCTTCGCGGCTTGATAGACCGCTTGCGGGTCGCCGACGAACAACGGTAGTTGCGCCGCCAACTTCAGGGATGGGAGCAGGAGAATTAGAGCAATTGGTCGCACTTTGCCGCCAAGATGAAGTCGCTTTCCGTCAAGCCGTCGATTTTGTGGGTCCAGGTGGTGATGCCGACTTTTCCCCAAGCCAAAAGGATGTCGGGGTGATGTCCCTGCTCTTCCGCCATCGCGCCGACTTTATTGACGAAGGCCAGTCCTTGGGCGAAATCCGGGAAGGTGTAGGTTTTTTCCAAGTGATGCTCGTTGACTACTTTCCATCCGGGAACCTGGTTGGCTAGCGCGGCCAGAGCAGATCCGCTGAGACCGGGGACGCCTCCCCGGCACGGGATGCAGGTTTTCGCGGCGAGATCAGACATGGGCAGAACCTCCTTTTCTGATGGTATCAGTATTCTTAGCAACGGGACTAAACTGGAATCATGGACCTCGATGAGCTCACCCACGAGGGCGTCCTTTACGAAAAGCTCGCGGACAATCGCGTGCGCTGCTTCGCCTGCGGACACTGCTGTCCCATCGGCGACGGCCTGCCGGGGGTCTGCAAAGTCCGCTTCAATCGCGGGGGCAAGCTTTACGTGCCGTGGGGATACGCCGCTGGAATCCAGTGCGACCCGGTGGAAAAAAAACCGTTCTTCCACGCCCTGCCCGGTGCGCTCGCCTACAGCTTCGGCATGTTGGGATGCGATCTGCATTGCGCCTATTGCCAAAACTGGGAAACCTCGCAAGTTTTGCGCGATCCCAACGCGGACGGCGCACCTCACGAGATTACGGCCGCGTCGATCGTCCGGCAAGCGTCGGCGCGCGGCGCGGAAATTGTGGTCAGCACCTACAACGAGCCGCTGATCACCAGCGAATGGGCCGTCGAAGTGTTCCGCGAGGCGCGTCGCGCCGGTCTCAGGACGGGCTACGTCTCGAACGGCAACGCTACGCCGCAGGTTCTCGAATACATCCGCCCCTGGGTCGATCTCTATAAAGTGGATCTGAAGTCCTTCAACGACCCCCACTATCGCCAGTTGGGTGGACGCTTACAACCGATCCTCGATAGCATCCGGCAAATCCATGCCATGGGCTTCTGGTTGGAAGTCGTCACGCTGGTCATCCCCGCCTTCAACGATTCGGACGCTGAACTGACCGAGATCGCGGGATTCCTGGCCGGAATCTCGCGCGACATTCCGTGGCACGTCACCGCTTTTCACCAGGATTACAAGATGACCGCGCCGGATAACACCACCGCCACCGGTTTGCTGCGGGCGGCGCGCATCGGGCAGGCTGCGGGACTGCGCTTTGTCTATGCGGGAAACATCCCGGGCCGGGTTGGCGACTTCGAGAACACCCGCTGCCCGGAATGTAGCGCTTTGTTAATAAAGCGCGCCGGCTATCGAATTCTGAGTTATTCTTTGGATAGAGGCTGCTGTCCGAAATGCGGTCTGGCAGTTGCGGGGAGATGGAGGGAGTCATGACGAAGAAACTGATCGTATTCGCGCTGCTGGCATTCCCCCTCTTGATGTCGGCACAAAGGTCCCGCATGTTGTCCGGGCGTACCAGTACGGGAGGATCGTATTCCCAAGGTGGATCGTTCGCGCCTGGCAGAATCGCCGGCATCAACCCGGCCTACAATCCCAGGTATGCTTCAAACTTTTATACCTCCGGCTTCAACGCTTTAGACCTGAGGAACAACAACTTCTTCTACGGACCACGCAACGGAACCATCCTGGGGCGTGGTTTCAATAGCGGCGGATTCGATAGCGGCGCCCAGCCGAATCTCCAAACCTTCGTACCCGATCCAGCGCAACCGGTGCCGGGAGTGTACATCCCCACCTACATGCGGCAAGACGATAGCCCGTCGCTGGGCGACATCGCCAAGAGTCTGAAGAGCGAGCGGAAGCCCGCGGTGCTCGTCTGGAGTAATTGGGATCCGGTTAGTGCGCCGCCCAAACGGAACTAAGCGGTAGGCGGCGGTTCCGGCACAACGAAGAACTGGATGCGGTGGCAGCTCTCGCAATAACGAATATCCCGGTTAAAACGCACTTCATTCAAGGCCTGTGGGCGCAGTCTAACCCGGCATCCAGCGCACGCACCCTCGCGCACCTCGGCGATGGCCGGCGGCTTACGCGATAGTCTGGTGTACTCGGAGTAGGATCTTTCGCTGACCTGCGCCACAACCTCCACGCGATGCTTCTTGTGCGCGGCC
>Ga0207147_1045_pt1 | contig 23308 bp, 19 predicted proteins | sample Alteio_BWMinHeat_33_FD_153551 | JGI IMG/M metagenome (GOLD analysis project Ga0207147, IMG submission 153551) | Enriched cells from forest soil in Barre Woods Harvard Forest LTER site, Petersham, Massachusetts, United States -... | ecosystem: Environmental > Terrestrial > Soil > Temperate forest >... | reverse complement strand
GGATCACTATTGAGTTTATCGATTCGGTCGAGCAATTGCTTTTGCGTTGCATCGGCCGGCAACCGGTGGGTCCAGGATCGCATGCCGACTTCTTCAGCCGCATGCGATTTATTGCGCACATAGACCTGGCTTGCCGGATTGTCGCCGACCAGCACCACGGCGAGGCCCGGCGTTACGCGTGCGGCCGTGATTTGCGCAGCGATGTCCTGCCGCATGCGTTTGGCGATCGCGGCGCCGTCAAGGATGCGCGCCGTCATGCTCAGAACGCCAGATGCTGGATGAAACGCTGCAAAAACATGATGAGCAGAATGAGCACCAGCGGCGACAGATCGAGGCCGCCGAACGCCGGCAAAATACGGCGAATGGGCCTCAACAAAGGCTCGGTGATGCGATAGATGAAATCGCTTATCATTTGCACGAAGCGGTTGTGCGTATTGATGACGCCGAAGCCTACCAGCCAGCTCATCACCGCGCCAATGATGAGCACCCAGATATAAAGGCCCAAAATGACATTGGTTACTTCGAGCCCGGCGGCGAGAAAGGCATTGATAGGGTTCATGCGATTTTTGTAGCCGGGATCGGCTGGGGAGGCAAGAAATAGGGAAACCGGCAGTTACCAGATACAGGGATGCTGAAATATAGCTTGAATGGAAGGCAAACGTGAAATAATCAAGGAGCGGGGGAATTTGCTATGGAAAGAAATTATATTGGTATCGGCGTCCTGATAACCGTCGCGTTTTTGTTGTGCGCTTACTTTTGGCCGCTTCCAGCCTACGCTACTGCACATCGGGGTGATACCGCAATCGAAGGCGAAGGCAGCGATGCCGACGCTGTGAGCGATGTCTCCGATACGGATAATAGCGATTCCGATGCCGCGGCCAGTGACTCCAATATAGACAGCAACGATTCCGATACCGACAGCACCGAACAAGCAGAAAGCCCGCCGCAGCCGGTTAAAGCTCCAGCCAAAAGTTCGGTTAAACCTCCGGCCAAGACTCCGGCGCAAGCTCCGGCCAAAGCCCCGCCTCAACCCACGCCTCAAACCCCGCCACCGGCGTCAAGCAAAAGCGGAAACTGGTGGCATCCGCGGCCGGGCACCAAATGGCAAATCCAGTATGTCGGCAAAATCGATACGCCTCTCAAGGTTGATGCCTATGATATCGATTTGGCTGACGTGGATATGTCGTTCATCGAGTTGCTGCACAACAAGGGGATCAAGGCCATCTGTTATTTCAGCGCGGGCAGTTATGAAAAATGGCGGCCGGATTCCAAGCGCATGCCAGCGTCGGTGCTGGGAAAGTCCAATGGCTGGAAAGACGAGAAATGGCTCGACATAAGAAAAATCGAGATCCTCAAGCCCATTATGGCGAGCCGCATAAAATTGGCGGTGGAAAAAGGCTGCGATGCCGTGGATCCGGATAACGTGGAAGGCTATGACAATAAAACCGGGTTTTCTCTGACCTACAAAGATCAAATTGCCTACAATAAAATGATCGCCGATCTCGCGCATACGGTGGGGCTTGCCGTGGGGCTTAAAAACGATCTCGACCAGATTCCGGATCTCATCGGCGATTTCGATTTCGCCGTTAACGAGCAATGTTTCGAGCAGCACACATGCGATCAGCTCACGCCGTTCGTCCGGGCGAACAAGGCCGTCTTCAATGTGGAATATAATATACCTGTTTCAAGCTTTTGCCCCCAAGCCAACAAAATGAATTTTGACTCGCTCAAGAAAAAACTGGAGCTGGATGATAAGGTGGAGTTTTGCAGGTGAGGTGAGATGGCCTGCCGAGCGCCGTGCACGCCGCAGGGCTGCATGATTTTGATCCGCGAGGCATTGCCCGATCTCAGGGGGCGCAAGGCCCTCGTGCTGGGCCGCTCGAACATTGTCGGCAAGCCGATGCTGCAGCTTTTATTGCAGGCCGATTGCACGGTCACGGTCGCGCATTCGAAAACCAAAGATTTGCCAAACGAAAGCCGTGTCGCCGATATTCTCGTCGCCGCCATCGGTAAGCCGCAATTCGTCAAAGGCGACTGGATCAAGCAAGGCGCGGTGGTGATCGATGTCGGCATCAACCGCATCGATAATCCAGCGGCGGCGGCTGGCAAAACCAGGCTGGTCGGCGATGTCGATTTTGCCAGCGCCAGTGAGCATGCCGCCGCCATAACCCCGGTTCCCGGGGGGGTAGGGCCGATGACGATTGCGTGCCTTTTAAAGAACACTTTCGAATCAGCAACATCAAAATAAGTAATTGATTTGTATTGATAAAGTAGAAAAAACTGGTATCTGAAACTAGATAAGTCTATTATAAAGCCATTATTGTATAAAACCTATTTAAAGTAATAAGTATTTAAATATGGGTATTTTTATGGAAGAGTATTCTGCAGAGAATATTTCGGAGCGCCGTTTTACATCCTCCTTCGGAGGGCTCCTTGTGCTGAGCGTTTTGACGCTCCATTTGGCGGGCGATCCCTTTGTTCGCTTGGCGCCGGCTGCTGTTTCCTTTAAAGCGCCACCGGCGGCCGAACAACTCAACACACCAGAAATGGATCGGCTGATTGCGGCCGTTATCGATACGACTTCGCAGGTGACTAAACCCGAAGCAAAACCTGCCACCAAACCAACCATTCCCGAAATATCCATGCAACGCGCCGCCAAAGCCGGCTTTCTGCCGGTCATGGATTGGGTGTGCAAGGCCAAACAGGTGCCGTGCGAAATGCTGCTGGCGCTGGCGCAACTTGAAACCAGCACCGGCGTGCAGGAAACGGATGATTCATCCGCACAAGGCCTGTGGCAGATCACCAAGGGGCAATTCATCGAACGCGCGCTTAAATATGGCGCTCGTGACCGGAGCACGATCGAAGCTTATTTACAAACGCTCGATCCGGGAAGCGCCGAAGCCGTTCGCACCCGCCGCGCTTATGAGCATTTGGTCACGGGGCTGAAGAACGCAGACAATCCATACTATGGCGAAAAGAAACATGAGCCCTTTACCAAACGGGTGAATGAGGAAATTCTCAAAGCGCGGGATGGCAATCTGCTGATCCCGGCGCTGTTGGTAGTGGATTGTTTGCTGGACGATTTGAAATATCTCGCCGGAAAAACCGGGGCGCAATCCGAAGATGTTTTCCAATACACTTATCTCGCCCATGTTTATGGCGGCCCGGCGGCGGCCCGAATTCTCGGTGCTTACAAGGACGCCGGCAAAACAAACCAGCCGATCGCGCCGGTTTTGATCGCGTATTATGCGCAGCGTTATCGGAAAGGCCATCAGCTGTGCCCGGCCGAGCGCAAGCAGACCGAAAATTACGTGCGAAAAATTTTGGTTAATAATGGTAATAAACTGAATGTCAGCGTGAAAAGCTTTGTTGACGGCTATACCGAAAAGTATTTAGTGCTGGCGCGGGGCATAAAGGGACAAATCCACAGAAATTAGTCTTTTTCCGGCGGCGCGGACCTTCTTGCCCTGCATGCATCTTTTGCCGTTGCCGGGGCGGCCCGGTAATTTACCAAACCGTATGGCGATGGCCAATCAACTGATTGATTTTCAAGGTATTTTTTGAAAGTAATTCCGGTGAAAATAATATGTTATAGTGTGGCTCACCATTATTTATTTTGGAGATTTAAATGAAACCCGGAAGAGTATTTTCTGCGATCGGAAAACAACTGACTCTTCGCCACGCTTGCATTGGCGGCGGAATAATCTCGCTCGTGTTTGGTGTTGCGATTGCAATCGACGGAGACTGGCCCGGGCATACACGTCCGATAACACATGCTATTAATGATGTGGATGATGCGCTTGGGCACCCACTATTAAAATTGGCTGGGAAAACTGTCGAGATTGTGTTTGGCGAAAACCCCCTTGATAGGGGGCCTGCTCTACTTGTCGCAAGCGACGCAGCAAATGACCGTAATCTGGCTGTAGCCATCCAGCGAGTGTACGATCTTATGCCGCCTGTTGTGACAGAAAAGCCCAAACGTTCGAATTCAGGTGCCCCCACCTACACGAACCAAGATCGCCTGGGTTTGAATCGCCTTTTAACAAAAGGAGCAAACTAACGCTAAGCCACGATCCGTTTGAGAACTTTGCTCAATCTCTCCCCAAACGCCCCCGCATCGCTCACACTGTCACCATCCAGCAACCGCGCCTGATCGAACAAGAGCCAGGCGATATCTTTCAACTCATCCGCAGCACCCTTAGCCTGCGCTTTTTCCGCCATTTTGCGGATCAGGGCGTGTTTCGGATTCAGTTCCAGAATGCGCTTGCTCGGCGTGCGGATTTGATTGTGCTGTTTCAAAAAACGCTCGAGATGAATGTCGATATCGCCCTCGTCGGCGACCAGGCACACCGGGCTTGAGGTTAGCCGCGCCGAGCCGCGCACATCCTTCACCGCCTCGCCGAGCGTGAGCTTCACCAGCGCGATAAGCGAGGCGAGATCGCCTTCCTTAACGGCATCTTCGCCTTTATCCCTATCCGCCGCGTCCGGCTTTATTTTATCGAGCCCGGCATCCGCACGGGTAACCGATTTAAAAACCTTGCCTTCATATTCACCCACAGCGGTGGGCCAGAAATCATCGACCTGATCGGTGAGCAAAAGCACGTCCACCCCACGCGCCTTGAAGCCTTCCAGATGCGGGTTGCGCGCCAGCTTTTCGGCATTGTCGCCGCAGATATAGAAAATCGTCTCCTGCCCATCCTTCATGCGCTTTTTATAATCTTCCAACGACACGAAGCCATCGGCGGCCGAACTGCGGCAGCGCAAGAGCTTGAGCAAATCCTCGCGATTGTCGGCATCTTCATACAACCCTTCCTTAAGAACGGCGCCGAAATTGTCCCAGAATTTCGCATAAGCATCTTTATTCTCGGCGAATTTTGTTAGATCGCCCAGTACGCGGCGCGTCACGCCCTGGCGGATTTTGGCGATCATTGGATTGTTCTGCAGCATCTCGCGGCTGACATTCAGCGGCAGATCCTCGCTATCCACCACGCCGCGCAGGAAGCGCAGCCACGGCGGCACCAGATTCTCGGCATGATCGGTGATGAACACGCGCTTGACATAGAGCTTCACGCCGTGCCGCCGTTTGGGATCGAACAAATCGAACGGCTTCATGCCCGGCACGAACAGCATTCCTGAGTATTCGATCTTGCCTTCCGCGCGCCAGTGCATGGTCAGTGCGGCGTCATCGAACGCATGCGCGGTGTGATGATAAAATTCGCGATACTGTTCCGGCTTGATTTCATTTTTGGGCCTGAGCCACAAGGCCGCCGCGCGGTTGGCGGGTTTGTCCTCGCCCTCGATCATGATCGGGATCGCGATATGATCGGAATATTTGCCGATGATATGGCGCAGCCGCTCGGCATCCAGAAATTCATCCTCGCCTTGCTTCAGATAAAGCACCACATCGGTGCCGCGCTTCGATTTATCATCCTCCTCGATCGCGAATTCGCCTTTGCCATCGGAACGCCAGCACCACGCTTCATTGCTGCCGGCCTTGCGCGAGACCACTTCCACTTCCTGCGCCACCATAAACGCCGAATAAAAACCGACGCCGAACTGGCCGATGAGATTGATATCGGCTTTTTTATCCTTGAGCTGGTCGAGAAACGCCGTAGTGCCGGAACGCGCAATGGTGCCTAGATTTTCGGCCAACTCGTCGCGCGTCATACCGATGCCGTTGTCGGAGACCGTAATGGTGCGGGCTTTTTTGTCGATCGCGATTTTGATTGTGAAATCGGCATCGTCGCCGGTCAGCTCCGGCTGCGTGATCGCCTCGTAACGCAATTTGTCGCAGGCGTCGGAGGCGTTCGAGATCAATTCGCGCAGGAAAATTTCTTTCTCGCTATACAGCGAATGCACGACAATATCGAGCAATCGGCTCACTTCCGCGCGGAAGGGTTGACGGGCTTCGGGCATGGCAGAACCTTTATATCAGCAAATATAATAGTTACGTAAGCAAGCGAAAAGGACAAATCAAGAGGGTTTTGCGGCGGCCAATCTAGCCTTCCGCCGTACGGTCTGCGGAGAATAATACTTCAGCTGCAGTTGCTTTTCTGGCTGCCCCAGCAAGCGGCAACAATGATTATAGTTGTAGATGTTAAATCCCAGATTACCGTCGATTTTTACGGCTTTTGGAATTTTCGGCCTTTCATCATCGACGGCAACATAATTTTTAACTTCAACATGCCGCGCAAGCCATTCAACGATTTCATTAGCGCGTTTCCGAAGGACCGGGCCCGTACATGAATCAGTTGGATGAAACAATTCTTTTTTAAAGCCGTGTTTGACATGCTCATCTATGACTTCTTCGGAAGAACCCGTCGTGCGCCATGAAGAGCTAATTACAAAACACGACTCTGTTTCTTCGGCGAGCCGGTTGAGAAGGTCTATGGCGTGCGTATTGATTCCATCCGTAATACTTCCCTGCTGTGCCAATGCCACAGGGCCGGAGAGCCAGCGCCAGACGCCGTCGGCGTCGATAAAAATAATCGATTCAGGATTTGATGACATTTCCATAAATACCGTCTCATTTAAAATACGGTGGCGTTATGATAATACGAAAAACAGGATTAGGCAATGAAACGTCAACTGCGCGTACCTGTTCTCCCCGATCTTCTGCGGCCGGGCCTATCCGTTGTGTTTTGCGGCACGGCGCCGGGGAGGGTGTCGGCGGCGCAGAAGCAATATTACGCGCATCCGCAGAATAAATTCTGGCCCACGCTGCATCGCATCGGCCTCACGCCGCGCCGGCTAAACCCGGCCGAATATGAAATGCTGCTTGGCTTCAGCATCGGCCTCACCGATATCGCCAAGCATGTGTCCGGGCAGGATAATCAGTTGCCGCGCGCGAGCCTTGGCGCGCGTGCGACGCAGGCGCTCAAGGCGCGCATGGAGGAATTTCAGCCGCGCATTCTTGCTTTCACAAGCCTCACCGGCGGGCGCAGCTTTCTCGGCGCCCGCGCGAATTTCGGAGCGCAGGCGCAAATAATCGGTGCGACCCACATCTGGATTCTCCCGTCGCCTTCGCCCAAGGCGCACTGGAATTGGGATGAAAAAGTGTGGCGGGCGTTGGCGGAAGAAGTAGTGGCTAGCGGCTAGCGAGAAAATAATTTTCTGTTTTCGCTAGCACCTAGCACCTAGCACCTAGCACCTAGCACCTAGCACCTAGCACCTAGCACCTAGTTTATAACCGGATGCCCGCGATGCTGCATGCAATGAATGTAGGCGCTCTTGTATTTGGCGTTGGCGCTCATCGTGCCGCCACCCAAACCAAGGCCAGTGCCGGTCACGGCGCCAATCGCGGCGCCGGTCGCCGCGCTGCCGGTGATCGCACCCAGCAACGCGCCACCCGCCGCACCACCAACCGCGCCCACGGCCGTATCTTCGCCCACCGTGCCGCTGGAATCCGAGGCCTGATCGGCCAGTTGTTTGCATTCATAAAGATCCTGGCCAATTTTGTTGGCGTGCTTGTCGCTGGCCGTATCGATCGTCGGCTGCCAGCCTTGTTGCGAGGCGCAACCGGCAAGCGTGGCGGCAAGTGCGAGCGGCAGGATGATTTTGGTGTGGAATTTCATGGTTAACGCTCCTTCGTTTTCGCTAAGAAAAACTGCGATACGGTGAGCCTATGTGATTGGCCTTAAGCCGTCAAACGATTTTGGCTATCTAACAACGCGATTTTTTCAATAAAAAACCAAGAGTTTTATTGTGATTTCTGGCTTGTTGGTTTAAATCGAGTTATAGAATTTTGCAGAGGAAACATTATGAGCAATGACGTTCTGGCTTATGTAGAATCACCCTATGGCCTTGGCCATCTCGTCAGAATTTTGGAAATAGCCAAAAGGATTCATTCGCTCGGGATCAGAATTAACATTGTATCCAGTACGCTGGTCGAGAATGGCCGGCATATCGATGGAATCGATATTCATAAAATATCCCCGCCTTATTCCATCGAAGGCGATCTTGACCCTGATAACTTATCGGCCGACATACGGCGTGACTTCACTGCCGGACAAGCCGAAATTTTGCGCCACCGGCAATTATTAGAAATTGTCCAAAAGATTGATCCCGCGCTTCTTGTCGTTGAAGGTTGTCCATTGTTGCGGCAAAAAATGATTGGATCGATTCATAACCTGCGCAAGGCCCGTCCAAGTCTTGTTATCGTGGCGTCCGTGCGCGACCGTATCGGATATGAAGAAATAAAACGAACTTCGAATGGCGTATTACAGATTGGTACAATAACAAGAAACGAACCCGGATATCAGGAAATTTACCGGTCGCTGGATGAGGATTTTGACGCGATTCTTGTCCATAGCGACCCGGCCATCATGCCGTTCGATCTGGCACTCGACAATGCGCTGGCGCGAAAAACTTTTTACACGGGTTACGTCGTCGGCGATGTTCCCGCAGCTTCGTCAATGCCAGAAGAACAAAAACATGTCCTCGTTTCCGTTGGCGACGGAACGCGCGGCGAAAAATTTTTGTTTCATGCCTTGAGGGCCAGAGAATTTTGTTCTGATTTGAAAAGCGCAAGATGGCATTTTATCGTCGGACTTCGATCTGCAGACGTAATCAGTGCGTTGATTAACGATGCGCGCACGCGCGGCTTGTCGGTTGAATATCGCGAACGCAATATAATATGTGAAGATTCCGCCGTCATTTTCAGCACTCATTGCGATGATTTTTTGCAGAGATTGGCCGATGCCCGTGTTGCTGTGATTGGCGGCGGCTATAATACAGTCATCGAATCCTTAAAAATGCGCGCGCGCTTTGCAGCCATTGCCATGTTCAGCAGGGACGGCGGCAATATCAAATTTCAGGCCGAACAAATATCGCGGCTGCGCGTTATGCAAGACCGCGGCTTGCTGGACATGTTGGATACCGGTGAGTTACAGGACCCCCGGGATCTGGCGGATATGTTGGAAACGCTCGCCACGCACCGCAGAACCAGGTTCAACATCAGTTTCAATGGTGCTGCGGAATCGGCGGCGCTTATTGCCCAATGGTGCCAACAAAGAAACGTATCGCCCGCACCGCTGCTTTGAAGGTGTCCGGTGCCGCCAACTACCACGGCCCGCGCGTGGTTTGCCGTCGCTGGCTGGCATCGAGCCGCTACGATCTCACCAACGGCCGGTACTTAATCCTGTGCGGCATTTCGGCTTCCGCGCCCAACCGGCGTTTGCGGTCGGCTTCGTAATCCTGATAATTGCCTTCAAACCACACCACGCGGCTGTCGCCTTCGAAGGCGAGCATGTGGGTGGCGATGCGATCCAGAAACCAGCGGTCGTGGCTGATGACGACGACACAGCCGGGGAAATCCACCAGCGCATCTTCCAGCGCCCGCAGCGTATCGACATCGAGATCGTTGGAGGGCTCGTCCAGCAGCAGAACATTGGCGCCCGATTTGAGCATTTTCGCCATATGCACGCGGTTGCGTTCGCCGCCCGAGAGAATGCCGACCTTCTTTTGCTGATCCGGCCCCTTGAAGCCGAACGCGCCAACATAGGCGCGGCTCGGCATCTGGCGCTTGCCCATGTCGATCACATCGTTGCCGCCGGAGATTTCCTCCCACACCGTTTTATCGGCCTTCAAACTGTCGCGGCTTTGATCGACATAGCCGAGCTTGACCGTGTCGGCGATTTTGATCGCGCCGCCGTCGGGCTTTTCGACGCCGGTGATCATACGAAACAACGTGGTTTTGCCGGCGCCGTTGGGGCCGATGACGCCGACGATGCCACCCGGCGGCAGTTTGAACGTGAGATCGTCGATCAGCAAACGGTCGCCGTAGGATTTGCTGAGCTTGCTGGTGTCGATCACATTGTCGCCGAGGCGCGGCGGCGTGGGGATGACGATTTGTGCGGTGTCGGCCGTTTTCTCGCCGCTTTGCGCCAGCAGATTTTCATAGGCCGTGTAGCGCGCCTTGCTTTTGGCCTGCCGTGCCTTAGGCGAGGCGCTGATCCATTCCAATTCGCGCGCCAGGGTTTTTTGCCGCCCGGTTTCCTCGCGCGATTCCTGCTCGAGGCGTTTCTGCTTCTGCTTGAGCCAGGCAGTATAATTGCCTTCGTAGGGAAGGCCCTTGCCGCGATCCAGCTCCAAAATCCAGCCGGTCACATTGTCGAGGAAGTAACGGTCGTGCGTAACCATAACCACCGCGCCCGGATAAACGAGCAAATGTTTCTGCAGCCACTCGACCGATTCCGCATCGAGATGATTGGTCGGTTCGTCCAGCAAAAGCAAATCGGGCTTTTGCAACAACAGGCGGCACAGGGCCACGCGCCGCCGCTCGCCACCGGATAATTTGGTCACATCGGCATCGCCGGGCGGGCAGCGCAGGGCATCGAGCGCGACCTCGATCGTACGGCCGAGATCCCATGCATTGGCGGCCTCGATTTTTTCCTGCAGCGCGGCTTGCTCATCGAGCAGTTTTTGCATTTCATCTGCATCGCTCACTTCGCCAAGCTTGGCGCTCACCGCCTCGAAGCGGTCGAGCAGGGCCTTGGTTTCGGCCAGGCCGGCCAGCACATTTTGCTCGACATTGAGTTTAGGATCGAGCTGCGGCTCCTGTTCCAGATAGCCAACTGTGGCGCCCTCGGCACTCCACGCCTCGCCGCCGAAATCCGTATCAAGCCCGGCCATGATCTTGAGCAAGGTCGATTTACCTGCGCCGTTCGCCCCCAGCACGCCGATTTTGGCGGTGGGATAAAAGGACAGCCAAACATCCTCCAGCACCTTCTTGCCGTTGGGCCAGGCCTTGGAAAGGCCTTTCATCACGTAGATGTATTGGTAGGCGGGCGCGCCTTTTTTTGCCGGGTTGGCCATTGCGTTATTCCAATTTCAGCCGGTGAAAACCGGGTAGTCCTATCAGCTTCTCGCCCATTATAGCAAATTCCGGGCTCGGGACTTTTCCTAAGGCTTCGTCACCGTTTTTGTTTCCGCGATCAGCGCGTCGAGATCCTGTTTCGATAGCGCTTTGAGTTCTTCGAAAGCGGCCTTCGTTGCTTCCCGGTCGCCGGTGCCTTCGCCGTGCAGGCGATAGTGGCCTGCACCTGGGGCAAAGGTGAAATAGAAAGGCTTGGCGGGGTTATCAGCGTCGGCGACGATGAAAACGGTGCGGTTGTCATCGCAGCTGTACACAAGCCAATGCATATCGCCAAAGGTTTTGGTAATGGGGCCGGCGTGACATTTCGGCGCCTCCGTTGGTGCGGGCGTCGGCTTTGGTGACAGAGCTTGCGCTTGTGGCGGGGCCGTCGTTTGGCCGACTGCCGAGATTGGAAGCATTGCGGCCAGCCAAACGGCGGCTATAAGAAATGTGAAATGCTTCACGCGTTTTGTTTCCCGGTGGGCTAATGCGAGCAGGATTGCCACCGGTCAATATAGCGGCTCAATCACGCCTTGATAATGGGGGTTGAACCGGGCTAGAAACGAGCCTCTTTTCGAGCTTTTCGTGGCCAACGTCCCCTTCGTCTAGTGGCCTAGGACATTGCCCTCTCACGGCAGTAACACGGGTTCAAATCCCGTAGGGGACGCCAATAAAATCAAAGTGTTATCCATTGATAACAGTGGATTTGCGGTTCTTTGGGTAAGTTTTGGGCAATATGCGGTGCCGGAATTACGAGGCTTTACTCGCACACCCGCTCACCGGCATGGCAAGCATCTTTGCAATCAGCGTTGTGAAAAGAGGGACACTCGTTCCTGCAAGCACGCTTAAACTCATAGCACCTATCAGTGCTTTCATCATCGCACCATCGGCGGCCTCGGCGGCAAGCATCATCGCATTGGGATGCAAAATTGTGTGCCTCGTCTTCTTCGTCTGAGTTCTCTATGGGGTACAAACTGACCGACGAACATTCTGAAGTGCATTTTCTGTATGCCCGTTCGCACGGCGAATAACTGGCCTCCACCATAAGCCGCCTCATTATAGCCGCTTGGAGTTGCTGCTGAGCTTGCGCCTCTGCTGGGGATATTTTCACGCACTCTGTGCCGTTATATTTAAATCCGACAACACATTGTAAATTATGACCAGTAGCGTCTAATTGCGCGTTTGGGGGTATGATTATTTTTTGGCACGCTCCGCCATTTTGCGAATACCCAGGCTGGCACATCCATCCATGGCCGGTGTAATCGAGCTGGGCGTTTTGCGGTAATTGTAAAGCCCGACATTCATTGCCCTGTTGAAAAAAACCGTTCTGGCACATCCAACCATGACCTGTGTAATCGAGTTGGGCGTGAGGAGGAATTTTTACGGCTAAACAGCTTTGTCCGCTCTGGTAAAACCCGCTTTGACACATCCAGCCATGACCCATGTAATCCAACTGCGCATGTTCGGGTATTTGCTGAGCGGTAGAATATTGGGGAAATCCCAAACAGAGGATGCAGAAACTTATTAGAACGAAAATGTATTTTTTATTTAGCGTCATTTCAGTTGTTCCACTGTAGCGCCTATTATTCTTGTGAACATCCAGACACGCACAGTTATTAAATACGCCTGCTTAAATAGGAGGCAGACCGCATTAAACTCAACAGGTCAAAAGTCCTGTAAGCTATGTGATACATGCATTAACTATGCTTATAGCTGCGACTTGTCTTTATAAATCATATTTCGCTATTGTTCTAGATCATTGACTGCTAGGGTATATTTTGGAATCGCGCGGCCGGCTATGGCCAAATTTATTACGGAAATTGATATGCCAATATCAAAATCAACTGGCGATGCTCGCGAGTTCAAAGCACCAACTATTGCGTTGCCTTTCGATTCTATTGCGAGCGAAAGTGGTGCCCGCAACCCGAAAGTTTTATCTGATAACATTGGAGCAACCGTCGATAGGGTCACTGACGCAATTGCTCAAAGCTCCAATGGTTCATCGGTTTTAAAGGACGATGAAGATCGGGAATACGTTTCACATTTGTTACAAACAAATGGCTTTGGCAGTTTTGACGACTTTCAAAACGAAGCCACCAGTAGAATTATTTTTCTTCGATTGGCACCTGCGGATTATCGTGAATTGCTGGAATATGCCACACTTCATTATCCCGGCGACTACATCGCCAATATCGGACGTCAATCGGTAAAAGGGCGACCCGCGAAAAGTTTTGCATCAGCTAGGTATTTAAGGGCAATTTTTATAGAAGCTTTTCTGAGGAAAGAAATTTCTTCTAAACGACCGATACCAATGGATGAAGCAGCAGACAACACTTCTTATGTCCGCAGTCTATTGTACGAAACTGGATTTAGCGGCATTCAAAGTCTTGAACAAGAATGTCAACATAGAGCCGTCTATTTGCGACTGGCGCCCGATGATTATCATGAAGTTATAGAATATATCGGGCGCCATTATCCGAAAATTAATCGAAGCAATATTGGCCAACAAGCAAGGAATGGAAATCGAACCTTTGCCGCGCCTTCATTCTTGATCGAGACCTCCTTGCGTCCAACGGCGGCCGCAAAACTGGAACTGATAAGAGATGTGGGAATTGAGCTTGATTTTGATACTGCCAAGACCAGGCTTCCTCAGGCGATTTCAAATACGCCGGCCGAAATATTATCAACTTCAGTCATATCAACCGAAATTTCGCAAGCAGCCGCAATTTTTGCAGGCAGGCTTCCCAACGGCTATTGGAGTCCCCAACGCAGACAGGCTCTCATTGCATTGAGATATGACGAGGGGATGGACGATTCACAGATAGCCGCTTTTGTTGGAAAATTTAGTGGATATAACATTTCGGAGGCTACGATCAGCTTTCATATTGACGAAGCAAAAAAGAAGATGAGAGGGCAATCGTTTATGATGCCAAACTCAGGGCCGCAAGATATTCCTGCCATAGAAACTAAGTATGGAAAAATTTTTACACTCAATGATCGTGAAAAAGCAATCGCCGCACGACGTATTTTGAATGATGCCGATAAGCCAAAAACATCCGTAGTTACAGAAGGGATTGCCCCAGAATTGAAGGACAGAGTAGAAGCGCAGAGATTCCGCTTAACTCGCTATGCAAGAGCTTTGACCAGAGACCGCGATAGAGCCGACGATCTTGCCCAAGATACAATAACGCGCGCCTTAAATAAAATTCATTTATGGAAAGAAGGCACCGATCTACGAGCTTGGTTATTTACGATCTTGCACAATCAGTATGTGAGTATGGTTAGGCGTTCTGCAAGGGAAGGAATGCATGTCGAAATAGACCGTGCTGCAGAAATTGGCCGTACCGGGACGGTTGTTGATGAGGTTTGTTCGAGTAGATTGGAAGCATCAGATTTATTAAAAGGCTTGTCGAGGCTCCCGGCAGATCAAAGGGAAGTTATCCTAATGGTAGGCTACGAGGGCTTGAGATACGAGCAAGCCGCGGCCGAACTCGGTATTCCCGTAGGAACTGTTAGATCACGTCTGTCGCGCGGGCGCGATGCCCTGAGGCGCTTAACAGACCGCGATGGAGCGGACGAAGACATAACGCCTATGCCACTTGAGCCGAGGACAAGGCGTCCTCACAGAACCTGGAATCGTTGGCAAATCAATCGATAACGCAGTTGACGCGTAAGAATTTTTTTCCAAAATTTTTGTATTGAATATTATTAAGCGATTGCGTTCTTCAATGCTGTCGATGCCATAACTTGTTCCATAGCAGCGAGTTCAGGTGTTCTTACGTCAAGCGTTTTTAAATTGACCCATGAATGCGAAAACCGCACATGATTGAGAGGCGCTTGAACTTGCTCTTCTGGCACAATTACAATTCGGTCGGTTTGCGCATCCTTTGGATTATTCCTTGTGACAAGGTTACCGGCATGGTCATAGCTTACAGTAACAGATTGACTGGGATCAGCCGCGTGAGGGGCCTGTAATTTATAAGCTAATGTTTTTCCGCCGGTCTCAGAATCATCAATACAGTCATAACCGACCACTTTTAAGGACGTACGCACACCATCACGTTCGCGGTCAACGATTGATCCAACTGCAAAAGCAACGGAATATCCGGCCGGCGCGGGGGCTAATCTTTCGCCATGCACGAATTGTTGCGGGGTGGGCAACGGCAACCGTTGCAAAGCTCCATACCAATTAAGTACCTGCTGAATGTGATTTCGTTTTTCCTCAGTCAGAAATTTTGTATCTTCCCGCAACGCATCTTCGAGATACATTTGGAAATCTCTGTAGATTGTTCCGGTAAGACGTAGGCTACATTGTATGTCATCAAAAATGGCTAAAGTACCGTTTTTTAATTCACGGCCCACTTCCTGCTGAACAATTACATTATCTGTATCATATCCGATATTATCAACACGCCAAGGGTCAGGCACTTCTATGCCACGCGCACGCATATAACTTCTTAGAAGCGTTTCCGCCAATGTTGTGCGCGCATCTTGGCCAAACCACCTCTCAGGTATGTAAACTATAACCCCGGTCGTATGTTTGTATATTTTTTGCGCGAAAAAATTTGATCTTCTAACCATTTCGCCGTCGTCGTGTCCGTTTTTGTAGGCAGACGTATCACTGCGGTCATCTTCTTCTGCCTCTCTTTCGAGGTCTCGATACATTATCTTAAAACCACGGTAACCAACATCCGCCGTCATAAACCGACCAGATAACCCAACGAGTTTTGTGAAAACCTGCAAATTCATTTCCCCTATGAAGCCATTTTCCCGCCCACTGGGATGACCAAGGAAATGATTTTGAATCACACTGCCTTTATGCAGATTGGCAAACACTTCTTGAGAAATAAGGCCACGCGTAATGGCCTGAGATCGTGAAGGTGCAAGGCGGATGTGCCAAGAAGGTTTGGTGAATCTGGAATGGGTATAATTCCATCTCGTAATAAAAAAATGCGCGCCATCATAACGGAACGTACCGCCGGGAGGACATTCCCGCAGGGCCTGATCGACGGACATTTCGGTAATTCGGCTTACAATATTTTGCCCCTGATCCAAAACCAATATACAGCGACGATCACCGGCATTGAGAAGAGGAAATTCCGTATTGGGGGAACGACCTTTACCAAGTTTTAGCGGCTGTAATTCGGGCGGCAATTCTCTTCGTTTGCTTTTAGCCATTCGAATAAGCTTTTTTGTTCCGGCCGGCCAGGAGACTGCTGAAGGTAAAGGGCGGTCAATTCCCAATCTCCTTCGTTCGGCAAGAAGGCATTGCATGTGAATTAAGCCTAATGCCTGATTATCAAGATCAAGGGGCGGATTATCTGGAAGTGTATGCAAATAGGCTTTTAGTCCCTGTTCTTCATCGGTAGCGAAGTAAGCAAAGTTGGCCCTGTCACCAATTAACGCCATAGTTGAATCTCCGTCGCCTCGTCCTGAGCGGCCAAGTCGCTGAAAAAAATTGTTGATCCATAGAGGTATGCCAGAATTGATGACTAGATTGGCGTTTGGTAAATGTATGCCGGACTGAAGGGCAGATGTTGTAACTATTATTTTTACCTCACCACTTCTCATACGTCTGTCGAACTCTTGAACATCTCCACGTGAATACTTGCCGCTATAAGGCATCGCAACATTATTGCCCAAGCGCCCTTGCAGGGTTTCTGCAATTTCCTCAACGCCGCTTCGCGAATCAACGAAATAAAGAATGAGTCCGGATAGATCATTTTTTACGGCTTCGCTAGCAAGATGAATACCACGATCGAATTGCTGACTGATTGAATCGGCTTGCACATGAAGCACAGTGCGCCGGTTCTGACGCGAACCATCTTGCTCGGCACCAATTATCGTAAAATCACGGCCAACAAGTTTTTGGAGAAAAATTTTAGGTCGCCCGATGGTGCCGCTTGCTGCAATCCATTGAATATCCTGCTCGGCATTGAGCATTTTGTGCAGGGTAATAAGACGGCGATAAAGAAAGGCAGAATTGGCGCCCATAACATCTTCATAGCTTTGAATTTCGTCTAAAAACCCGCCGCGCAGGTGTCGGAGTATGCGATAGACATCTGGATCATCCAGATTTTCCATAAACCAGCCATGAAGAGAATGTGGCGTAATGAATAATAATCTCGCGCCCATCATGGACGTCAGCCGCTTATTGCGGGGGGCTGTATTATCAATACGAGCAAACCATTCAGGCGGCAGGTTTAGTATTTCGAACGCTCTTTCCCATCTGGCTAATTGATCACGATTGAGCGCGGTAAGGGTTGGTATGACTAAGTACGTCGCGTCTTTGTCGGTCATTAGCCCATGTAAAAATGAAATTTGTGGAACTAATGACTTTCCAGAATCGGTGCCGGTCGTTATAGCGACGTGATCGCCACGCTTGTGGGCATCCAACGCCAATACCTGATGTTTCCAAAAGTTTCCGCCACGGATTTCTTGCTCAACCCAAGGCATAACAGGCGATTGCGCCACCCAGTCGGGTATTTCCGCCGTAATCTCTTCTTTCGGGGCAAAATCGTAACGCTCAAATTGAGCATCAGACCCAAGCCATGCAATTACTTGATCCGGATTCATAAAATTCCAGTCCTGTTATTGTTCAAATAATCTAGCTGCGACAACTCTATAGATCAATCTGCGAAAATGGGGGTATTGGTTAAGATCTACCGGAAAAAGGGCCGATTTTCGCTATAGAGCTAGCCCTTTTTTTGCTTTCGTGCGAAATTTAGGTGTTGTCGGATGTGATGGGCCAATTGGTAATGACAATTCCCAGTTAGCAGATTCATCCTGTCCGGCACGCCAGACAGGTATGAATCCAAGTACCGTTTTTTACCTTTCGTGCCGGAGGGCACGCGGACCAATGCTTAAGCCTTGGTCACGGGCATGCTCAGCTGGAATGCTTAAGTACACCTTTGTGCGAAGTTTTCCGGCATCGCAACAACCTCAGCCGAACGGGTTGTTTACACCGGATGGCTGATTGTCTAAAAGTCAACTGTTACAGTTTACAGTTGTTAGCCGAGTCGGCTTTTTCTCATATACTGGAGTGGGTTTGTGACTATTTTGTTAGAACCAATAGCTATGAAAACAGGATTTACATCGGGCGTTCGTAGATACGTGGCGCTTGCCACTTCTTCCCCATCGCGTCTGTTTTGGACTTTCGCCATTGCGCATCTATTGCTGTGGACTCTCATCCCGACGCTCGTTAGCCCAAATGCGCCACTGGATGTCGTTGAGGGTTATATTTGGGGTCACGAGTGGCTGTTGGGAACCTACAAGCATCCGCCCATGCAGGCCTGGTGGCTGGAAACGCTGTCGCTTTTAACGGGCCAGGCGCCGTGGACGCATTTTTTTGCCAGCCAGATCGCGGTTGTCATTGCATTCTGGGCGGTATGGCAAACGGGACGACGGATCGTGACGGAACGGGCGGCGCTGCTGGGCGTTCTGCTGCTGGAAGGCGTCGTCTATTATAATTTTACCAGCCCCGAATTTAATCCTAACGTACTTCAATTGCCGTTCTGGGCGTTGATTGGCTTATTCTTTCACCGCGCCGTTAAAGACGATCACTGGAGCGATTGGATATTGCTTGGCTTATGGAGCGCGTGCGGTCTTTATTCCAAATACAGCACTGTAATTATATTATTCACCCTCGGTTTGTTGATGGTCTTGCATCCGGAAAGCCGGCGGCGATTAACCGGCAGAGGCCCTTATCTTGCTGTTCTCACCACTTTCTTTCTTTTCCTGCCCCATCTGGTTTGGCTGGTGAACAATAATTTTATACCAATCTATTATATCGAAGATCGCTTGCATCATCTGGATTCAGCCAATGAATACATCATGCGCCCCTTGCGGTTTTTAATAAGCCAGATGCTCGTTATTTTACCTTTGGTTCTTCTGCTTTTGACTCTCACGGGCAAAAAAATATTTTCGCCAACAAAAACAGGAAGCCCGTTATCTTTCGATGAGTCATTCCTGAATGCTGTCGTTTTTGGGCCCCTGCTTCTTTTTCTTCTCATTGGTCTATCGGGAGCAAGATTGCATGACATGTGGGGCACTCCTATTCTGGGATATTCCGGTATATGGGCTATCAAGCATTTTCATGTTACAATTTCACCGAAGGCTTTGCGGCGTTTCGCTTATGGCTGGATTACAGTTTTCATTATCATTCTTGCCAGTTACGCCGGGGCGAGTGTTTTCTATCCTTACGTGACTCATCAATCCCAACGCATATATTTTCCTGGTCAAGCATTAGCAAATGAAGTTATTAGGGCATGGAATCAAAAATATCATGTGCCGCTCCGTTACATTATCGGCGATGCATGGCCCGCCGGTAATATTGCTTACTACCCGCCGGGACGGCAACATGTACTCATCGACGGCGATTATAAAATTAGTCCATGGATTAAGGCGAAGGATATCGACCAATACGGGGCCGTATTAGTCTGGTGCATTGCAAATTGCGCTTGCAGAAACCAAATGCAAGTCAGGCCTGACTATGTCCAAAACTTTCCGAAAGCCGAGATCCAAAAACCGCTTGTTCTGCCACGGCAAACAGGCGCAGACATCCCGCCTGTCACCATAGGATGGGCAATTTTGCCACCTTCCTTGCAATAGGGCCAACTCCCAGTTAGCGGATTCATCTGACCGCATGGCGGGGGATTGTCCGCAAAAGATGCTATCACTTGGTCACGGCGACCAGATAGGGTGCCTGCGTGCCGACATGAGAAAACGCGATCGCCGTCAGGGTATGTGGTCCAGTCGACAGGCCGGACGTATCGAGGGTCATTATATAAGGCGGCGCGGTCACGGATCCTTTCGATATTCCATCTATGAGAAAATCTACGCGCGCGATCGAGTCTGTTCCTCCGGTGCTGGCAACTGCGTAGACTTTTTGACTTGCGGTCAGCACGGCGCCTGCCAAGGGCCAGGTCAGTACGACCTGCGGCGTATCCGGCTCTATGGCGGTTGGATTGTCGAGCGCCCGGTTTATGCCTTCGTACATTGCGATGAATGAATCCGTATAACCTGGCTCAATATTGTAACCCACCGGCGTGGTGGTGTTAAACTGGTAAAATTCCGAAATCCAGGGCGAACTGAATTGAATTCGGAGTTTTACGATCTCGGCCAGGACACCCGCCGAAAAAAGCGAGTCGTGACCGCTCGTTGAATCAGCATCTCCATACTCACCCACAAACAATGGCTTGCCGGCCCCATCGGCTATTTGCTTGATCATTTCCAGCAAACTCGGATCGTCAGGATTTGTCATGCCGAAACGCTCTGAATCCGCAACTCCATTTGTTAGGCCGTTGTAGAGGTGAACGGACATCATATCGAATCCCTGATGGGTATCCGTCATGTATTGCCGCAGCTGATCGGGAGTATCCGCTGTCCAGTCTGCCCCATTCGCACTGAACTGGGGCTGCGCACGCAGATGCTGCGAGGCAGAGCGGGGGATTGAGTATCCCGGCTCTATCATATGCGCCGGATCAAGGCTTTTCACGTAGGCCGCGAGACCCGCCGCAAACGTATTCATCTGATCGGTGGTGAAGTTGCTGTACACCGCGCAAATTTCTGGATATGCAGGATATTGGTAATTGCAATAAGAAACCTCGTCAATGTCGGCGCCGAGATTAAGCTCGTTGGTCAGTTCATAGAATGCCATGGTTCCCCGGTTCCTGTAGCGGGTGACGAAGTCCGAGATGTATTGCGTAAGCAGCCCGTACGACTTCGAATTAGGGTTGGTGAGCATATCCGACACCTTTTCGCTCGCCATTGCCGGAAATTGAATCCAGTTCCATATGAACACGGGAACAATCTTCAGCTGGTACGTATCCAGATCATTCATCATCTGATCCATCAGCGCCCAGTAGGCCGATGGATTGATCTGCCAAAGCGCAAGGTCGCCCACCGCGTTGTAAATAGTAGGAGCATAACCCACGACGCTAACCCGTACGAAAGTCGCGCCCTCATTATGGGCGTCGAACATTCTTTTTTTCGCCATTGCCTGATCGACCGTGAGATAGGAATCACTGCCATCGCCCCCACTCGCATGTCCCTGATATTGCAGGGCAAGATCAAACATATTGTGGCCAAGGGCCACCCGTATTCCCTGGCGGCCTTCGTTGATGCCGTATTGCAGAAAGTGATTGACTGCGGCGGCATAACCGGTCGCGCCAAACGCGGCAAGAAGATCGGGATATGTCTGCAAATACTCGTAGGACGAGAATTCCGGCGACCCTTGCCGGCCTTCATTGATGCCGTATTGCAGAAAGTGATTGATCGCGGCGGCATAATCGGTTGGGCCGAACGCGGCAACAAGATCGGGGTGCCTCCGCAGATAATAAGATGAGGAAAAAACGGGAGAACCTGACCTGCCTTCATTGATGCCGTATTGCAGAAAATGATTGGTCACAGCGGCATAACCGGTCGCACCGTACGCGGCCACAAGATCGGGATACGTTTGCAAATACCAGGTTGACGAAAAGGTGACAGATCCTTGCCGGCCTTCATTGATGCCGTAATTGAGCCAATGCGCTGTTGCGGTGGGGCAATCCATCCAGCTTAAATCTGGATAGATTGACGTATAGAAGTTGCAATTAAATACTACGGGGTCTGTAAGATCAGCTGCAGATGCTTTGCCGGACGTTGCAAAAAAGGAAATAAGCGATACCAGAGTGACAAATACAGTATATCTCATTGTGGTCATAGCATATGCCCCATCAATGTGCTGTTTTTGTAATATTAAAATTCGTAAAAACTTATGGTTTATTTGGTATAGCCTGTCAAGGCAGCTCAGTTGAAGTGAATGTCGATCCGCCATGGCGACCTTAACCATAGCCGCCATAACCGCGCCAGCCGCTTTTCTTCATGTTTGATCCTGGCCCGATTCTAAACGTCACTCGACGATCTCAAATGTTGATTTTTTTCATATCCCATATAGTCTGGTGTTGCCTTATTCTCCGGTCAATAATCATTCGGCATCTGCATGATCTCCATTCCTCCCCGTAACATAGGCCTTTCGCCGCTGCATGAAGCGGCCAGCCGCGGCGACACCACGAAAATTAAAGAACTTTTAGCGCAGGGGGTAGACGTCAACGCCTGTGATGATGCGGGCGGCACGCCGGTTTTCAACGCAGCGGCGAATAGCAACAGCAACAGCATCCGGCTGTTGGCCTCGGCTCACGCCGCGATCGACGTGCCCAATAAACAAGGCACTGCCCCTATTCATAAAGCGGCCGAGAATGGCCATTTGCGCGCCATCTTCGCCTTGATCGATTCCGGCGCCAGCATTCATAGCCGCAACCGGGATGGCGAAATGCCTTTGCATCTGGCGGCAAGGAATAATCACGCGGAGGTCGTGCGCGAATTGCTCAAGCTCGGCGCCAGTCCCGACGTTAAAAATAACCGCGGCAAGGATGTGCTAAGGTTGGCAAAAGATTATCATGCCGCCGAGGCGCTCAAGGCACTCGAACAATATTATAAAAACCAACCCATTTTGCGCAGGATTAAAAGGCTGTTTTCGAAATAGGCGCCTCTATTTCGCTGCCGCCGGCATGGCGCGCGATTTGGGTTCGGCCGATTGATATTCGACATAACGGGTAACCCCGTTCTTCCAATCATCGGCAGTCTGGAAACGGCTGGTCCAGATGCCGCGCCGGCTCTGACGCGCGGAATTTTCATCACTGGCGTAAAGGCCGTTCGTTACATCATGTTGGTCGCGCGCCCAGCCCTGGATCACCAGAAAACGCGCGATATCGTCTTCCTTGTCGCCGGTCTTGCAAAAACACTGTGCGTTTAGCGGGCCGGCGCCGGAACCTGATTTAACGACACAACGGACCTGATGACCGGCGAGATGATGCCGCAGAGCAATCAGTGCCTGTTCGCCGCAATCCCAGGCGCGGCTTTCGTGCCAGCATTCCTGGTCGCTGGCGAGCTGATCGATCCCCCATAATGTCACGTCATGCCCCTCGATCATGATGATGCCGGAGGGCAGAACGGCCGGCGCGCCGGTAAATTCCGTGGGGTCGGAAGCCGCCAAAACCGCACCCGGCAGGCACAAAAGAATCGCGAAAACCGGCGCGAGGAAAATTCGCATGGCCATATCCCTTTCGATCTTATGTCCCTAACATGCTGGCAGACTATCGTGGCGAAAAAATGATGCCGAATTTTGCCGGTGATGCTATAAAGCCCCGCAGGACCGCCAAGGCATTGATTCATAAAAAGATCAAGAGGTTTGCCGATGCTTTCCACCGCCGCCCAATCTGCACACACTCGCACCGAAAGCGATTCCTTCGGTCCGATCGAGGTGCCCTCCGATCATTACTGGGGCGCGCAAACGCAACGTAGTTTGCAGAATTTCAAGATCGGTGGCCAGACAATGCCATTGCCGCTGATCCACGCGTTTAGCGCTTTGAAAAAAGCGGCCGCCCTGACGAATGTAAAACTCGGCATTCTGGA
>Ga0207147_1044_pt1 | contig 23358 bp, 22 predicted proteins | sample Alteio_BWMinHeat_33_FD_153551 | JGI IMG/M metagenome (GOLD analysis project Ga0207147, IMG submission 153551) | Enriched cells from forest soil in Barre Woods Harvard Forest LTER site, Petersham, Massachusetts, United States -... | ecosystem: Environmental > Terrestrial > Soil > Temperate forest >... | reverse complement strand
GCAAATCGGGCCGCTCCGGCACGATCAATTGCCTTATATCGACCAGACGCAGTAATCCGCTGCGCACCGCGATTTTTTCCGGCGTGACATCGAGCTGATCGGCGAGAAACTCGCGCATCTCGGCCGGCATCGTATTGCCGACGCTGAGGCGGATAATGGCGCCGCGGTAGCGCGATTTAAGCGCGCTTTCGAAGGTGTTCACCAGATCGTCGGAATCGCCGCCGGTGAAACGGATTTCGCTGTCGCGTAATACGCGGAAAGCGCCGACCGCCAGCACGTCCGAGGCCGGAAACAGATGATGCAGGAATTGCTCGACTACCGCCTCCAGCATCACGAAGCGTATGGTGTCGTCATCCTCATGCGCGGGCAGGCGGATAAAGCGCGGCAACTGCAAGGGCAAGGGCAGGATGACATCGAAATCGCGTTTGCGGTGCTTGTCGCGCAAACGCAGCGCCAGCGCCACGCCGCCGTTAGGAATGAAAGGAAACGGATGTGCCGGATCGATCGCCAATGGAGTCAGCGCGAGAAAAATATTCTCATGAAAATAATTTTCCAGCCAGGCGAGATCGGCCTTGGTCAGTTCTGGTGGTTCGTGAATCACAAGGCCGGACTGCGCCAGCTCGCGGTACAAATCGAACCATGCCGCGCGCTGGTCATTGAGTAGTTGCGAGACATGCTCGTCGATTACGGCCAGATGCTGGCGCGGGGTTAGATCGTCGTCGGTCTTGATGTTCATGCGGGCGGCGTGCTGCGCTTCGATCGCCGCGACACGCACGATCATGAATTCATCGAGATTGCTGGCTGAAATGGCGAGAAACCGCACGCGCTCGAACAGCGGCTGGCGCGGGTTGAGGGCTTCCTCGATCACGCGGCGGTCGAAGGCGAGCCACGACACTTCACGGTTGATGAAGCGCTTGGGATCGTCGCGTGCAATCGGCGCGGGGAAGATTTCGCTTTGATCGTGCATGGATAAATCCGGGCTTGATGCCTATATTGTAGAGCAGGGCGGTTAAAAAGCGTAAAAAGCCCTAAGGATCAAGGAAAGGGGGGGAAAACATGGACAAAGCCATTTTCGCCGCCGGCTGTTTTTGGGGTGTCGAGGCTGAATTCGCCGCGCTGCCGGGCGTAAGCGCGACCGAAGTCGGCTACACCGGTGGTGCGTGCGAACGCCCGACTTATGAGCAGGTGTGCGGCCACCGCACCGGTCATGCTGAAGCGGTGCAGGTGACTTTCGATCCCGCCAAAATTTCCTATGCCGATCTGGTCGAGAAATTTTTCGCCCTGCACGATCCGACCCAAGTCAACCGTCAGGGTCCTGATATCGGTGATCAATACCGCTCGGCGATTTTCACGTTGTCGCCGGAGCAGGAACAAACCGCGCGCGCGATCAAAGACAAGCTGCAGCAATCAGGTCGTTTTAAAAAGCCAATCGCCACCCAAATCGAATCCGCCAAAACTTTCTGGCGCGCGGAGGACTATCATCAGCAATATTTTGCCAAAAAGGGCGGTGGGGTGTGTCATTTTTAAATCATCGTCGCGAACATCCCCGCCACCACCGCCGTCATTACCAAAGTCGAAAGCCAGCCCAATAGTTTGAGGGGCAGCGGGATGACGTAATCGCCCATGATGCGGCGGGCGGAGGCCATGTGCATCATCACGAACATCATCGGCACCGCGATGATGCCGTTGAGGATCGCGGCCCAGAACAGCGCCTTGATCGGATCGATGCTGGTGAAATTGATCAGGAGGCCGATCAGCGTCGCGCTCACCAGCGTGGCGTAAAAGGCTTTCGCCTCGCGCGGGCGGCGGCCGAGGCCGATATGCCACTCGAGCGCCTCGCCCACCGCATAGGCCGAGGACGCCGCCAAAATCGGCACCGCCAATAAACCGGTGCCGATGATGCCAAGCGCGAACACCGTGAATGCCAGCGGACCGGCAATCGGCCGCAACGCTTCTGCCGCCTGCGCCGAAGTTTGAATGTCAGTGACACCGTTTGCGTTGAGCGTCGCCGCCGCCGTGAGGATAATGAACAAGCCGATCAAATTAGAAAAACCCATGCCGACCAGCGTATCGAAGCGGATACGGCGCAATTCGCTTTGCGCCTGCTCGGGGGCCACTAGCAAGGGTTGCGCTGCGGGATTGGCGATCACGTCTTCCGCTTCCTGCGTCGATTGCCAGAAGAACAGATAAGGGCTGATTGTAGTACCGAACACGGCGACAATGGCGGCGAGATAGCCGGCATTGATCTGAATATGGGGGATGAACAGGCCCGTGGCCACGCGCTCCCACGGCAATTGGACGATCAGCACCACGCCAACATAGGCGAACAGGCTCAGCGTGGTCCATTTAAGGATCGTGATGTAGCGCCGATAATCGAACAGAACCTGTGCCACCACGCAAGCCAACCCGAACATCACCGCCCAGATCTTGGCGTTGCCGCCGGTCACCAGCTCAAGCGCTGCGCCCATGGCGCCGAGATCGGCGCCGAGATTGATCGTGTTGGCGATCAGCAAAAGCGCCACCATCGCGCGCAAAACATGGTGCGGATAATAAAGCCGCAGATTGCCGGCGAGCCCATAAGCCGTGGTGCGGCCGATGCGGGCGCTGATTTCCTGAATGGCAACCATTAAGGGAAAACTGAACAGCATCGTCCAGCCGATGCCGTAACCGAACTGTGCGCCTACCTGGGAATAAGTGGCAATGCCGCTGGGATCGTCGTCCGCGGCGCCGGTGATAAGGCCGGGCCCGAGACGCCGCCAGAAATTGATCGGATAGCGATAAAGCCACCGCATGATCCGGCCACCCTTCGATTGTAAGTCGTGTACTGCATTGCTTTTGGCTACTTGCCACGGGGCGTGAGGGAAAGGCAACCCCTTTTCTTGATTGCCGCTGGCCCTCACCCCTCGCGCCCTAGGGGCGCTCGACCCTCTCCCGCTATTGCGGGAGAGGGTTTTCACGCCGTATCCAAAAACCCTCTCCCGCATCGCGGGAGAGGGTGCTACGCGCCCTAGGCGCGAGCGGGTGAGGGCGTGCGGTGTACGAATTGTGCGGAATAATGACAGTGTGTACGATGCTTATGAAAAGGAATCGCCCCATGCCTTTCGAACACCGTTCCGATCCTTTATTGCCGTTTGATGTCTGGCTAAAGCGAGTGATGAGGTCGATTGGCCTGGCGGCGATTATCGTCGCCACCTCGCTCGGTATCGGCGTGCTCGGTTATCATGGCTTCGGCCATCTGCCGTGGATCGATTCGCTGCTCGAAGCCTCGATGATTTTGGGCGGCATGGGCCCGGTGGCGGCGATGAGCAACGATGCCTTCAAGCTGTTCGCCTCGGCCTATGCGCTTTTCAGCGGCTTGGTGTTGCTCAGCACGATGGGAATAATCCTGGCGCCATGGCTGCATCGGATGATGCACAGGTTTCATCAGGAGGAAGCGCGCCGGAAAAAATAATCAGCGTCATCCCGGAAAACTTTCTTTTCGGATCGCCGTAGCGAAGCGAAGGCGAGACGAAAGAAAGTTTATCCGGGACCCAGTTACACTATCCGCTAGAATGCCCTTGCTGAAATCGTAACTGGGTCCCGGATCAATTTTCTTTCGCTCATCCGCTATTGCGGGTTCACGAAGAGAAAATTGTCCGGGATGACGCTAGGGTCAAAACGGCACCCCGCCGCCGCCCGCCGTCGGCGCATCAAACCGGCGTTCCAGATCCGAAAACCTTGTAAATGGCCCGTCGAAATGCAGTTCGACGGTGCCGATCGGGCCGTGGCGCTGTTTGGCGATCAGCACTTCGGCGATGTTGCGGATTTCCTCGCCGCGCTCCATCCAGCGCTGCGAACGCGAGTTAAACTTTTCGTCGCTTTCATCCTGCCGGCGCGAGGGCTCGCTGCGCGCGTGGTAATATTCCTCGCGATAGACGAACATCACCACGTCGGCGTCCTGCTCGATCGAGCCGGATTCGCGTAAATCGGCCAATTGCGGCCGCTTGTCTTCGCGCATCTCGACTGCGCGCGACAATTGCGACAGCGCCAGCACCGGCAGATCGAGCTCTTTGGCCAGCGCCTTGAGGCCGCGGGTGATTTCCGAAACTTCCTGCACGCGGTTTTCCTCGCGCCGCGCGCCGCCGTGCAAAAGCTGCAAATAATCGATGACGACAAGGCCGATATGCGGGACCAGGCGCTTCAATCGCCGGGCGCGCGTGCGCAGGCTCGCCACCGAAAGCCCCGGCGTGTCGTCGATATAAAGCGGCGCGCGCGACAGAATTTTGGTCGCTTCGAGGAATTTCGAGAAATCCTCCTGCTTGACCTCGCCGCGGCGGATTTTATCCGACGGTACACTGGCATGCTCGCCCAAGAGACGCGTGGCCAATTGCTCGCTCGACATTTCGAGCGAGAAAAACGCCACGGCAGCACCTTCCTTGCCGTCGGTGTCGTGGAAATTGCGTGCGGCGCTAAAGGCGATATTGGTGGCAAGCGCGGTCTTGCCCATCGAGGGCCGCCCGGCCAGGATCACCAGATCGGATTTCTGCAAACCACCCAATTTGCGGTCAAGGTCGCGCAGACCGGTAGTGACGCCGGTTATATGACTGTCGCGGCGGTAGGCTTCCTCGGCCATGCGCAGTGACGTGACCAGCGATTTCTCCAGCTTGATAAAACCGCGGTCGAGCTGGCCGGTTTTGGCGAGATCGAACAGACGCTGCTCGGTTCGCTCGATCTGATGCGCGGCGGATTTTTCAAGATCGTGCTGATAGGCTTCATTGACCACATCTTCGCCGAGCGTGATCAGCTGCCGGCGCAAATAAAGATCGTGAATCAATCGTGCGTAATCCTCGGCATTGATAATGGTGATGACGCTGGCGGCGAGATCGGCCAGATATTGCGCGCCGCCGAGTGGCGCTAACGCCGGATCGTTCTCAAACACGCTGCGCAGGGTTTTGGGATCGGCGATCTGGCCGCGATTGATCAGCGTCGAGATCGCGCCATAGATGCGGCCATGCACCGGATCGTAGAAATGGCCGGGTTCGAGAATGTCGCTGGATTTTTCGAACGCGATATTGTTGACTAAAATAGCACCGAGCAGCGCCTGTTCCGCCTCGCTGTTGCAAGGCGGCGTGCGCGCGGCGGCGACCGGATCGTTCGTCGAGACGATGCGCAGGGCAGGAAGGGTCATGAGTTCGGCCATGAAAGACTCCGGGGGACGCGCACCATAGCAGATCGATTCGCACGAAGCACCATGAAGAATTGGATGAATTTCACTGGACAACCCTGTGGATTATGAGGATATTAATATGGGGATGTTTAAGGGCTCTCTTAAGAGCAAGCTATTTCGTAGTATTATGAGGCGAATAAATGCATCGTGATCCAGTCACATTTAAAATCTCAAAAGCGCGTCAAACGCCTCACAAAACCATACTGCATGGTCGTTGTGTGGTTTCTCCATTTAGGGCAATTAGAAAACAAGAAATGGATGTCGTTTTTCCTATGGGTCATATAAGCCCGGAAGGCCGCGAACTTTGGCAAGACCTAAGACGCGCTCGTCTAATTTCGTTTCGATTAACAGGGCAGATAAAAGGGGAATATAACGCCTTTGCCGCTCGGTGTTTTGCTAATCCCGCAAGTTATAGCGTTGTGAGCAGGCTCAGACTTGGGCCTCGATAATCGCCCGGCACATTGAATAATCAAATAATCGGCGTTCCCACATCGCTGACCAGCCAGCGGCTGCGTAGGCCGGTGTGGTGCATCGCGAACCATTGCAACGCGATCAGCGTCAGCGCGTCGCGGATCTTGCCGGTATAAAGCAGGCTGATCGCTTGCGTGGCGTCCAGCACGCGCACGCGGATATCCTCGTCTTCATGCGGGACGCCGTAGATCGTGCTGTCCTCCGGCGCCACCGTGCGGCCGGCGAACAGGGTGATGTGTTCCGAATTCGAGCCGGGGCTCGAAAAATAATCGGCGATTTTGTGCAATTCGGAAATTTCGCAACCGGCTTCCTCGCGCGCCTCGCGCCTCGCGGTGTCTTCCGGAGTTTCGTTGCCGTCGATGAAGCCGGCGACCACCTCGGTGATCCACGGATGCTCGCCGGCGGCCAGCACGCCGGCACGGAATTGCTCGATGAGGACCAGTCTGTCGTTCTTGGGGTCGAACGGCAGCACGGCGGCGAAACGACCGCTCTTCTGGAAAACTTCGCGCGTAAACGGGCCGCTCCAGCCGCCCGCGAACAGCTCGTGCCGCAGGCGGAAGCGGTCGACACGGAAAAAACCCTGAAACAGGGTTTCGCGATTCAGAATTTCAAATTTTTTGTCAGGCATTGTCAGGCGACAGAGGACGGAGGACGGAGGACAGAAAATATCTAATAGACTGCTTTTTGTCCTCTGTTGTCTGTCGTCTGAATCTGGCTCCCCGGGACGGGTTCGAACCGCCGACCCGGTGATTAACAGTCACCTGCTCTACCGCTGAGCTACCGGGGAATAGCCCCGGTTTTAAGGCCTCGACCACCAAATTGCAATTCAGACGACAGCCAACAGAAGATAGAGGACAGAAAATTAACGAATGATTTGACACCCGGCGCTATCTGTCCTCTGTTCTCTGTCTTCTGTCGTCCGATGCGGGCGTGGCGGAATTGGTAGACGCAACGGACTTAAAATCCGTTGGGCGAAAGCCCATGCCGGTTCGATTCCGGCCGCCCGCACCAAGCTTTGCTGCTTCGCAGCTACGCCTGGCGCCGCCGTCCGGCGAAGCTCGAATAGCGTAGCCGGAAGCCAGGCGTGGCAAGAAGCGCGAAGCCGGGCTCATGCCGCATGCAGTTGCCCCATCTTGCCCCTTAACCAAAACCATCCTAACCTTACGCTCCGGCCTTCCCGTTCGGGACATGCCGCTCAAACACCAGGGAGAAAGTCCGATGTTCAAGAAAATCGCACTCGGCGTTGCCGTTTTGGTCGTGGTTCTCGCCGTCGGCGCCCATTTCCTGTGGTCAAATCTCGATCGTATCGTCAAGGCCGGCGTTGAAAAATACGGCACCGCCGCGACGCAAACCGAGGTGCAGCTTGATCGCGTGCATCTCTCGCCCACCTCCGGCGCGGGAACCCTCAGCGGCCTCAGCGTTGCCAATCCGCAAGGCTTTTCGTCGGCGAAGGCGATGGCGCTCGGCTCGATTTCCGTTAAGCTCGACACCAGTTCGATTGCCGGCAGCGGTCCCATCGTCATCAGCCAGATTGTCATCGACAAGCCGCAAGTGTCGTATGAGGTGGCCAATAACGGCAGCACCAATCTGCAAACCCTCCAGCGCAACACGCAGACCTATGCCAGTTCTATGGCCGGCCGCGGCGGTCCGGCCGGCAAGGACGCGCAAAATAATAGCGGACCGGGGCGCAAAATCGTGATCAACGATCTCGTTATCACCAACGGCGATGTCACAATCAGCCAGCCCGCACTTGAGAAAGCAGCCACGCAAGGCAAACCGCTCAACGCGCCATTGCCCACCATTCATCTCACGAATATCGGCAAGGTCAGCGGTGGCGCCACCGCCGCGCAAGTGGCGCAGCAGGTGCTCGGTAGCATCGCGATGAGCGCCTCAAAGGTTGCCGTCATGAGCTTGGCTAAAGAGAAAATCGGCGGCGCGGTTGGCGGCGTCACCGGCGTAAGCGCCCCGGGCGGCATTGGCGATAAGTTGAAGGGGGTTTTGGGGCAGTAACCGGATGACGAAAGACGGACGACAGAGGACAGACAATAATTAATATTTCAATGCGTAAAATGAATATCGGATGTGTATAATACTGTCTGTCATCTGTAATCCGTCTTCTGTTGTCTGATATGGACCGCATCCTCATCCTCGATTTCGGCTCGCAAGTTACCCAGCTTATCGCCCGGCGCGTGCGCGAGGCCGGGGTTTACTGCGAAATTCACCCGTTCAACCGCACCAACGAACAGATCAAGGCGTTTCAGCCCAAGGGCATCATTCTGTCCGGCGGCCCGGCCTCGGTGCTGGATCAGGATAGCCCGCGCGCGCCGGATGCCGTGTTCGCGCTTGGCGTGCCGGTGCTGGCGATTTGCTATGGCCAGCAAACCATGTGCCTGCAGCTCGGCGGCAAGGTCGAAGCCGGCCATAACCGCGAATTCGGCAAGGCGATGCTGGAGATCACCGACGATTGCGACATTTACAAAAATGTCTGGCCCAAGGGCTCGCGTCATCAGGTGTGGATGAGCCACGGCGACCGCGTGACGAAACTGCCGGCCGGCTTTCGCGTAACGGCCGTCAGCGACGGCGCGCCCTTCGCTTTCATCGCTGATGACAAGCGCCATTATTATGGCACCATGTTTCATCCCGAAGTTGTGCACACGCCGGAAGGCACCAAATTGCTGACTAATTTCGTGCATAAAATCTGCGGTTGCGGCAATGATTGGAGCATGCAGGCGTTCCGCAAGAATGAAATCGAAAAAATCCGCAAACAGGTGGGCAAGGACAAAGTAATTTGCGGTTTGTCGGGCGGCGTCGATAGTGCCGTTGCCGCTGTGCTCATTCATGAGGCGATCGGCGCGCAGCTTACTTGCATCTTCGTCGATACCGGCTTGCTGCGGGCAGGAGAGGCGGAAGAGGTCGTGGATTTATTTCGCGCGCATTACAACATTCCGCTGATCGCCGTCGATGCGGGCGCGAAATTTCTCAAGGCGCTGGAAGGCGTCAGCGATCCCGAACAAAAACGCAAGACCATCGGCAAAATATTTATCGATGTATTCGAGGCCGAAGCCAAAAAAGTCGGCGGCGCCGAGTTCCTTGCCCAAGGCACGTTGTACCCCGATGTGATCGAAAGCGTGTCCTTCACCGGCGGGCCTTCGGTGACGATCAAGTCACATCACAATGTCGGCGGGTTGCCGGAGCGCATGAATCTCAAATTGGTCGAGCCGCTGCGCGAATTGTTCAAGGACGAAGTGCGGGCCCTTGGCCGTGAATTGGGTTTGCCGGGGCAATTCGTCGGTCGGCATCCGTTTCCGGGGCCGGGCCTTGCGATTCGGGTGCTCGGCGACGTTTCTGAGGCCAAGTTAAGCATATTACGCCGCGCCGACTCGATTTTTCTCGATGAGATTCGCAAATCCGGCCTTTACGATAAGATTTGGCAGGCTTTCGCCGTGCTTTTGCCGGTAAAAACCGTCGGCGTGATGGGAGATGGCCGCTCTTACGACAATGTATTGAGTTTACGGGCAGTTTGTTCCGTTGACGGAATGACCGCTGAGTCGTATGCTTTTGACCACACCTTCCTCGCTCATGTGGCCACTCGTATAATCAATGAAGTTTCCGGCATTAATCGCGTCGTTTACGACGTTACGAGCAAGCCACCCGGCACAATCGAGTGGGAATAGGCATTTTTGGGCTGTTTTTTGCAATTCTAATTCTTTACATGAAAAAAATCAAATATGTTATTGAAAAACATATATTTATTTACTTTTTTATGCGCGTTTCTGATCACTACGCCGATCTTCGTTTTTGCCGCCCCGCGTTGTTATTCCCCTGCCGAACTGGATGCCGAGCAGCTTTTGCGCCTGCATTCGGAGCTTATGGTGATCTCGCTGACCTGTAAGCAAGCCTCAAGCGGGCAGGATCTGATCAGCGCCTATACCGGCTTTACCCGCAACAACATTGCCGTTCTGCGTGAGGCCGAGCAGACCATGATCCGTTATTACGACGCCATCTCCGGTGGTGCCGGCATCGCCAATCTCGACCGGCTGCGTACGCGCCTCGGCAACGAATACGGCCAGGAAATTGCCGACGATTCGGCGCCAGCGTTTTGCCAGCAGAAGCGTGACATGGTGATGGAGCTTTTCCACGATACGCCGCTGCAGGTGGCCAGCGAGATTCAGCACATGAAGCTTACGGCAGGCTCCTACGGTTTGCCTTGCGCTTTACCTGCCAAGGCAAACACGAAGCTTGTCGTCGCCGCGAACGCGGGTTTTGCCGCCGATGCCAGCGCCGCGCGCGTTGTCGATGATGGTGTTCCTGCCGGCACCGTCGTCGCCAGCACCGCCAATATGAATACGGCTTTCGGTCCTCCGACGATCGTGACACCTGCCGTCGCCGAAACGATTTCTGTCAGCGAAGACCATTCCACCAACACCAACATGCGCCTCGCCCCACCGCTATCTGCAGATATGGACAAATAGAACCGCCGCGACCATAAAATAGCGCCGTTCGTCTCGCACATATACGGTTGTGAACGGTGGAATACTTTCTTCAGCAACTCATCAACGGCCTTACGCTTGGCGCCGTCTATGGCCTGATCGCCATCGGCTACACGATGGTATACGGCATCATCGGCATGATCAATTTTGCCCACGGCGAAATTTACATGATCGGTGCCTTCGTCACCGTCATCAGTTTTGTGGTTTTGGGGCTGGTCGGCGTCAGCGAAACGGCCGTGGCGCTGATGATCGTATTGGCCGTCAGCATTTCGGTCACCAGCCTTTATGGCTGGACGGTGGAGCGCGTGGCCTATCGCCCTTTGCGCAACTCGACGCGCCTGGCGCCGCTGATTTCCGCGATCGGCATGTCGGTACTGTTACAAAATTATGTGCAACTGTTGCAAGGCGCGCGAGTCAAGACCATGGCGCCGGTGCTGCAAGGTTCGTTCACGATCATCACCCGCGCCGATGGGTTTGTGGTGTCGATTTCCTATCTGCAAATTATCATCATCGCGTTGACGGTCGGGCTGATGACCGGCGTCACGCTCGTTATCCAGCGCACGCCTTTGGGCCGTGCGCAACGCGCCTGCGAGCAGGATAAGATGATGGCCGCTTTGGTCGGCGTTAATGTCGATCGCACGATATCGACCACCTTCGTCATCGGCGCGGCGCTGGCGGCGATCGCCGGCTTTATGGTGACGCTCTATTACGGCGTGGTCGATTTCTTCATGGGCTTTCTGGCCGGCATGAAAGCTTTCACCGCGGCGGTACTGGGCGGCATCGGTTCCTTGCCGGGCGCGATGCTGGGCGGCCTTCTGATCGGCCTGATCGAAAGTTTCTGGGCTGGCTATGTGAATGCACAATATAAAGACGTCGCCGTGTTCGGCATTTTGATGCTGGTGCTGATGGTGCGGCCCAACGGCCTGTTCGGTCGGCCGGAAATCGAGAAGGTATAGCCATGAGATACAGGCCAGCAAACGATCAGGCATGGATTGAATATTTTCGTCATGAAGCCAGGCAAGGATTTGTCGAGCTTGACCGGGGAGAAAGCATCAATGGCACCCCCACGGAAATTATAAAAATTATTCGTAAAGAAGTTAACGGTCATAAGAAATGGCGATCGGCATGAATGCGCGCCTGAAAGACGCTCTCTTCACCGCCTTGATCGCCGCCGTGCTGGCGCTGCCGCTGGCCGGCGCGCGCACGATGGATGGCATCAACGGCCTCATGGTCGAATGGCATCTGGTCGATGTCGGCGTCGCGGCGCTGCTCATTTTTCTCGGCCGCTTGCTGCTCGGCCTGATCGAGGATGGTTTCGGCGCCGCGATTGCGCCGCTCGCGTTTTTGTTCGGCCTGATTGCAATGTGGCTGCCGCTGCCGTCGCATTTTCTCAAAGTAGTGGCGGTGCTTGGCGGTTTCGTGCTGGCGATCAAGGCCATATATACCCTGTGGCGCTATCCGGTTGCGCGGCACAAGCGGGCGGCGATCGTCACCGGCTATGGCAGTCTGGATTTCCTGCAATTATTCCGCCGTGGCGATATTCATTTTTCCGTCGTGCGCGCAAAACTGGATGGTATCATTCGGCGGGCGCAGCAACTGCTCAGCAATCTCAAATTCGTTTCGCTGTTTCTGCTGATCCTGATGATTGCGCTGCCCTTCACGCCGTTCGCCAGCCGTTACGCGATGGATGTGGCGATCATGGTATTGACCTACATCATGCTGGCCTGGGGCCTGAATATCACGGTCGGCTATGCGGGGTTGCTCGATCTCGGTTATGTCGGCTTCTATGCGATCGGGGCTTACAGCTATGCGCTGCTCGCACAATATACCGGTATCGGTTTCTGGACTGCGCTGCCGCTGGCCGGCCTGATCGCGGCCGCGACCGGCTTTCTGCTCGGCTTTCCGGTCTTGCGCCTGCGCGGCGATTATTTTGCCATCGTCACGCTTGGTTTCGGCGAGATCGTGCGGTTGGTGCTGATCAACTGGACTACGCTGACGAACGGACCTAACGGCATCTCCGGCATTCCGCGCCCGACTTTGTTCGGCCTCGATTTTGCGCGCGAGCCGGTGGAGGGACATCGGGCCTTTCACGAATTTTTTGGCCTTACGTTTGATCCGATGCAGCGCGTGGTTTTTCTTTATTACATTATCCTCGCGCTGGCCCTCTTGGTCGGATTCTTCAGCGCACGTTTGCGCCGCCTGCCTTTGGGCCGCGCGTGGGAAGCGTTCCGCGAGGATGAAATCGCCACCGCCGCGCTGGGCGTCAACCGCACGCATATCAAGCTTGCCGCCTACAGTCTCGGCGCTTTGGTGGCGGGGCTGGCCGGCGCGTTTTTTGCCACGCGGCAAGGCTTCATCAGCCCCGAAAGTTTCACCTTCACTGAATCCGCGACCATTCTGGCGATCGTCATTTTAGGCGGCGTCGGCAATCCGCTCGGCATCGTGCTGGCGACCGTGTTGATCATCGGCATGCCGGAATTGTTCCGCGAGCTCGCGCAATACCGTATGCTCGCCTTCGGCGCCGGTATGGTGCTGATCATGATCTGGCGTCCCGGCGGCTTGATGGCGGTGCGGGAACCTTCGGTCCGGATGACAGACGACGGACGACAGATGACAGAAAAAAAGGCAATGGTATGATTATTTTATCTGTCCTCTGTCGTCTGTCATCCGTCCTCTGATCATGCCTCAGATTATTTTCATATCACGCAACGGCGACCAGCGCGAAGTCGCAGCCGAGACCGGCCACTCGTTGATGGAAATCGCCCAGCAAAACGGCCTCGATGTCGAAGGTGCCTGCGGCGGGGCGATGGCCTGCTCGACCTGCCATATGATCGTCGATCCCGTCTGGTACGGCAAACTGCCGCCGCCGGTTGCCGACGAAACCGACATGCTCGATCTCGCTCCCGGTCTCACGCGCACATCCAGGCTTGGCTGCCAGATTAAAATGACGGAGGCTTTGAGCGGGTTGATCGTGAAACTCCCGCAAAGCACGAAAAGCCTTTTGGATTAAGCATTCAGGGGTCAGCATTCAGCATTCAAGAAAAAAAGCCTTTTTCCCCTGAATGCTGATCCCTGAATGCTGAATGCTACTTGACCCCATGCGCCCGATCGGCCAAAAACTCTGACATGCCCAGCTTGAAAGACCTCAAAAACCGCATCGCCAGCGTGAAATCGACGCGCAAGATCACCTCGGCGATGAAAATGGTGGCGGCCAGCAAATTGCGCCGCGCGCAGGACACCGCCATTGCCGCGCGTCCCTATGGCGAGCGCATGGCGCGCATGCTGACCTCACTTTCAGCCAATCTCGTCATCACCGACACCACGCCGAAACTCATCGCCGGCACCGGCAGCGATAAAACCATTCTGCTGGTGGTGATGACTTCGGACCGTGGCTTGTGCGGCGCGTTTAATGGCTCGGTCGTACGCGAGGCGCGCCGCCTCATCCGCCAATGGGAATCCGAAGGCAAGCAGGTGAAGCTGCTGTGCGCCGGCCGCAAGGGACGCGATCTGCTGCGCCGCGACAATGCGAGCAAGATCGTGCATGCATTCGACGATATCGGCAAGAAGCGCATCAATTTTGCCGATGCCGACCGGGTGACCGCCAAAATCCTCGAATTGTTCGAAGCCGGTGAATTCGATGTGTGCCAGCTCGTTTTCAACCGCTTCAAATCGGCGATCGCGCAGATCGTTACGGTGAAGCAGTTGGTGCCGGTCTCAGTTGAGAAAACCGAAGCCGCCAACCAGAATGAGCCACAGGCGGTTTATGAATTCGAGCCCGACGAGGAAACCATCCTCGCGCAATTGCTGCCGCGCAATCTGGCGATGCAGGTCTACGGCGCCTTGCTCGAAAGCGCGGCCGGCGAGCAGGGCGCGCGCATGACCGCGATGGACAACGCCACACGTAATGCCGGCGATATGATCACCAAGCTGACTTTGAATTATAATCGTAGTAGACAGGCGTATATTACGAAGGAACTCATTGAAATCATTTCAGGGGCGGAGGCGGTATAAATGATTAATGATTTTACATTAGCTGCAATTGATGAATGCAGAGATGCCATAAGAATTCCTTTTCTTGATGGACCCGTAAGACATTATATAAATGCCGGAACCGCTGTCGTCGATACACTTAATGGTTTTTCGTCTGAGCGAACTTTTCAGCTCGAAATGCAGTTATCTGAATTTGCATATTGCTCACGTACGTTGGCCGGCCTAAGCCGTGTTCTTCGGGCAGTGAGTTCTAAAATACAGGTGGTCGAAAATGATCGTTTGTGCGTAGAGGGCGTTCGCCAGATATTTGGTGCCGTACTTGATGGTGTTATGGAAAAAGAAACGTCCGGTCGAATACCTGATCGTCAATTGAGGAAACGTATTTTATATTTACCAGAGGTCTTAAAGGCATGGAGACCGCCTTCTTCCAGACGTAGTCCGTCGCCATAACGTTAACATAGCAATCGGAGTTCTCTAATTATGTCCACCCCCACCGGCCGTATCACCCAAATCACCGGCGCTGTTGTCGACGTGATGTTCGACGGCGCGTTGCCGGCGATCCTGAACGCGCTGCATACCGAGAATGAAGGCAAACGCCTGGTGCTCGAGGTCGCGCAGCATCTCGGCGAAAATACCGTGCGCGCGGTGGCGATGGATACCACCGACGGTCTCGTGCGCGGCGCGAAAGTGAGCGATACCGGCGCGCCGATCATGGTGCCGGTTGGGCCTGAAACTTTGGGCCGCATTCTCAATGTGGTCGGCGAGCCGGTCGATGAGCGCGGCCCGGTCACAACCAAAAAGCAGATGCCGATCCACCGCGCGGCGCCTGAATTCATCGAGCAATCGACCGAGCAGCAGGTGCTGGTCACCGGCATCAAGGTGGTGGATTTGCTCGCGCCATATTCGCGCGGCGGCAAGATCGGCTTGTTCGGCGGCGCCGGCGTCGGCAAGACCGTGCTGATCATGGAACTGATCAACAACGTGGCCAAGGCGCATGGCGGCTATTCGGTGTTCGCCGGCGTGGGCGAGCGCACGCGCGAAGGCAACGACCTGTATCACGAGATGATGGAATCCGGCGTCATCAAGGTGGATGGTCCCGGCTCGAAAGCGGCGCTGGTCTATGGCCAGATGAACGAGCCGCCGGGCGCGCGCGCGCGCGTCGGCCTCACAGGGTTAACGCTGGCGGAATATTTCCGCGATGAAGAAGGGCAGGATGTGCTGTTCTTCGTCGATAACATTTTCCGTTTCACGCAAGCCGGTTCGGAAGTGTCGGCGCTGTTGGGCCGCATTCCGTCGGCCGTCGGCTATCAGCCGACTTTGGCCACCGACATGGGCGCCTTGCAGGAACGCATCACCACCACCAAGAAGGGCTCGATCACCTCGGTGCAGGCGATTTACGTGCCCGCCGACGATCTCACCGATCCCGCGCCGGCGACTTCGTTCGCGCATCTGGATGCCACCACCGTGCTGTCGCGGCAGATCGCCGAGCTCGGCATCTATCCCGCCGTCGATCCGCTCGATTCAACTAGCCGCATTCTCGACCCGCGCGTGGTGGGGGAGGCGCATTACGATGTCGCCCGCTCGGTGCAGAAAGTGCTGCAAACCTACAAATCGCTACAGGATATCATCGCGATTTTGGGCATGGATGAATTATCGGAAGAAGACAAGCTTACTGTGGCGAGAGCGCGCAAGATCCAGCGCTTCCTCTCGCAGCCGTTCCACGTCGCCGAAGTTTTCACCGGCAGCCCGGGCGTGTTCGTGAAGCTCGAAGAAACCATCCGTGGTTTCAAGGGCATTGTCTCCGGCGAATATGATCATTTGCCGGAGGCAGCGTTCTATATGGTCGGCACGATTGATGAGGCCGTGGCGAAGGCGCGGAAGATGGCAAGCGAGGCGGCTTGACAATTCTGTATATTATGGTAATATACACATGATTGACCTTGATAATATTGTCGGTTTTCAATGGGACGAGGGCAATCTAAGTAAAAACTTGATCAAGCATGGGATTGAACCGAGAGAAGCCGAACAAGTATTTGATGATGAGTTTGTGCTCTTTATGAAAGACGTAAAACATAGCGAACGGGAAGAACGCTTTCACGCTTTGGGCCAAACATTGGAAGGTCGGCATTTATTTGTAACTTTTACCTTACGAAATAATCATACGCTTATTCGTGTAGTATCGGCTCGCGACATGGATAGAAGGGAACGAGGCTGCTATGACTAAGAAATTAAAGAAACTGAAAAAGATTCCTCACTTCGGGAATGAAGACGCGGAACGTCGCTTCTGGGAAACACATAGCTCAGTCGATTATGTCGACTGGAGCAAGGCGGAGCGCGGCGTTCGTTTTCCCAATCTCAAATTTTCAACTGAGGCGATTTCGCTGCGCTTGCCGCTTGATCTTCTCGAGCGTATCAAGATTGCCGCTAACCGCCGCGATGTGCCCTATCAGTCGCTGATCAAAATGTGGCTGTCGGAAATGATAAAAATGGAAACGTCAAACCGTGCTACATGAAATAAAGACATGGCTTCTCATCTCCACTTCGAACTCGTTTCCCCCGAAAAGCTGGTGCTCGGCAAGGATGCCGTTATGGTCACGGTGCCGGGCGGGGAAGGGGATTATGGCGTGCTGCAGGGTCACGCGCCGATGATCACGACCGTGCGCCCCGGCGTGATCGAGGTGTTCGAGGCCGATAACAGCGCCGCCAGCGATCGCATTTTCGTCGCTGGCGGCTTTGCCGAGGTCACCAATGAACGCTGCACGGTGCTGGCCGAAGAAGCCGTGCCGGTCGCCGAACTCAACCGCGCGCAGTTGGAGGAACAGGCGGCCAATCTCGCCGAGGATATCACTCTCGCTAAATCCGACGCCGAGCGTGCCAGCGTGGAAGTGCAGTTGGCGGTCGTGAAGGCGAAGTTAGTGGCTAGTGGCTAGGTGCTAGCGGAAACTTTTGTCGCTAGATACTAGCCACTAACAACTCTCACGCCACCGCACTAAAATTAGATCCAAGAATAGTCGAGGCGCTGGCATTGGCAATCGCGTTATAGATGCCGGTTTGCGTGGCCGCGCTGCCAAATGGGCCGAAGCCAGACGAATTGCTGCTGGTGCTGGCGCTGAACGGGTTGTTCGAATTGCCATTCGTGCCGCTATTGGTGGCGTTATTCGAATTATCCGCCGGCGCCGAGGTCGGAAATGCGCCTGCGCTGGTGTTGGCAAAATCCGCCACTTGCAGCGTGCTGTTGGGGCTCAGATTGATGCCGGGGCTCAACGTGGCGGCCAGTATCAGCGCTGCATTCGACGTCTCGTTCAAGGCGCCGGAATGGGGGGCGTGGCCCAACGTGGCGTTGGACGAAAAACCGCCCGCGCTCGCCAGCAAATCGCCGATCGTCATGACGCCGGGCGAGGAGAAACTAGGACTCCTATCGCCTGCACCTGTGGAGGCGCCAGCCGTCGGTGTGGGTGCTGGCGCCGGCGTGACGGCGGATGCCAGCACTTTGGTATGCAATGGATTGTTGCCGATTTCATAGGTGACGGTCAGCGAATTGCCGACCACCGCAAAATTTTCCAGCTTTAGATTTTGGCCGTTGTCGCTGGTGCCGGTGGAGATGGCGGCACCCTGAATTGTTTGGTTGAATGTGCCGTTTGGATTGGTGTTATAAATGGTGGTCAGCCCATTATCGCCGGTGGTGGCGTTCGCGGGAGAAAAGCTGACCCCGCGGCCGTTGATATTGGCGTTGGTCAGGGAACTCGCACTGGTGGAATCGGTTTGGTAATTGACCGTCAGCTGGTTACCGTTAATCGACGCGCCGGTCTCGGAATAGCTCACGCCGTTGCTGTTGACGCTCGAGGATACGTTTGTGGTGGCAAGGCCGGTGGTGCTGTCGGTATGGCTCGCGAGCAGCACATTGCCGCTGAGCGACGAATTGGTGTTGGAGAAATTCGTATTGTAACCGCTCGTGTAATAAAACGGCGGCAGAGTAGCCGAAAAGGATAGGTTCGAAATGGTCATATAAAAAATCCCAAATAAAAACAGCCCGCGCCCGCATAATCCTGCGGGCCGGCGGTACGAAAATACGAAGCCTTTGTATACGCATATGATTTTCCCCCATTGCGCTTAACGAGCCATGAAAGGAAGCTAAAGTTTTAAGGAAGTTATGATTTCTATCCTATTGGACTAAAAGGGTTATTTTTATCAGAATGCGTACCGCCGTATTTAACCCTAAAATTCGGTAAAGAAATGAGATTTCAAGTTAGCGCGGAATGATGGTTTAGAACGTCTCCTCCAGCATCGTAAGTGAAACCTTCGCACCCTCCACCACCGTCACGGCCAGCGCGTTGCATTGCGGCAGCACATGCTCGGCATAGAAGCGCGCGGTCATGATCTTGCCGGCAAGAAAATCCGCATCGCCGGCGCGGCTGGTTAAATCTTCCTGCGCCAGCACCGCCGATTTGGCGAGATAATAGCCACCCACGGCATTGCCCATCAGACGCAAAAACGGCGCCGCGCTGGCGGCGGCCACGCTTGCATCTTCCTTGGCCTTTTTCGCCATCCAGCCGCCGCTTGCGCGCAAATTTTCAAGCGCGTTTTTGAGATGCTTGTGCATCGCCGTGCAATCGTCGCCAGGGTGTTTGGCCAGCTCCGGTAACAAGCTTTCCATTTCATCCAATAAATCCATAAACGCCGTGCCGCCGTCTCTAGCCAGCTTACGGAACACCAGATCGTTGGCCTGAATGCCGTTGGTGCCTTCGTAAATCGCCAGCACGCGCGCGTCGCGCATATGCTGCGCCGCGCCGGTTTCCTCGATATAGCCCATGCCGCCAAATACCTGCACAGCCATCGAAGTTACTTCGTTGCTTAAATCCGTGAGCCACGCTTTCACCACCGGCGTCAACAGATCGACGCGCGCATGCGCCGCTTGCTTCTGCTTTTCATCACGTGCGAGCTTGCTGATGTCGATCGCAAGCGCCGCCGCATAGGCCAGCGCCCGTGCGGCCTCGATATGCGCCTTCATCCAGAGCAGCATGCGCCGCACGTCGGGATGATGAATGATCGTGACCGGCGCATCTTTCGGCTTGCGGATATCGCGGCTCTGCACGCGGGTTTTGGCGTAATCGCGCGCCTGCTGATAGGCGCGTTCCATGAGCGCCAAACCTTGCAGCCCGACGCCGATGCGCGCGTTGTTCATCATCGTGAACATCGCCGCCATGCCACCATGCGGCGCGCCGACCAGATAACCCACGGCGCCGCCTTTGTCGCCAAAAGCCATCACGCAGGTCGGGCTCGCATGCTGACCGAGTTTATGCTCGATCGATACGACACGCACATCGTTCGCCGCGCCGAGATTACCGTCGTCCTTCACCAAAATCTTCGGTACCAGAAACAGCGATAAGCCGCGGGTGCCTTCTGGCGCATCCGGCAGTCGCGCCAGCACGAGATGAAGGATGTTCTCGGTTAGATCGTGGTCGCCATAGCTGATGAAAATCTTTTGGCCGGTGATGCGGTAACACTCGCCGTCACGCACGGCCTTGCACCGCACCGCACCGACATCTGAGCCCGCTTGCGGCTCGGTTAGATTCATGGTGCCGGTCCAGGCGCCGCTCACCAGTTTGGGTAAGAATTTCGTCTTGAGCGCGGTATCGCCATGTGCCTCCACGGCTTCAATTGCGCCTTGATTGAGCAAGGTGCAAAGCGCAAGGCTCAGATTGGCCGCCTGCAGCATTTCCTGCACCGGCATCGCGATCGACCACGGCAGGCCTTGGCCGCCGAGATCGCTCGCCACCGGCAAGCCGTTCCAGCCGCCGTCAACGAAAGCCTTGTAGGCCTCGCGGTAGCCGGGCGGCATCGTGACGCTGCCGTTCTCGAACCGTGCGCCGCGCTTGTCGCCCACATCGTTGAGCGGTGCGAACACTTCGCCGGCGATTTTGGCCGCCTCGCCCAGTACGGCCTCAATCACATCCGCGCTCACCGCCTCATAGCTGGGCAAAGCAGCAAGCTGCTCAAGCCCGACGAGGCGGGTCAGGACAAACCGGATATCGGCGAGGGGAGGGGTGAAGGGGATCGGCATTCAGAGGACAGATGTCAGAAGTCAGAGTGTCAGAAGACGTTAACTTTAGCTTTTGGATTAAGCGAGCGAAAGCCGGTTATTTCTTCTGATTTCTGTCTTCTGTCATCTGTCTTCTGACTTGGCACACCCCTTGCTTATTAACCCGTAGGCGGAACATGTCGTTCACAAGAGAGGATAGGCCTTGGTTACCCCCATAACATCGATTACCGCCCCGGATTCGCTTGTAAATCAAGCTTCCGGGCCCGGAATGATCCAGCGGATCACGCAGGCCATCAAGCAAGCCAGCGTCCGTACGGGGGTAGATTTTTCCTACCTGTTGAATAAGGCGTCGCAGGAAAGCGGCTTCGATCCCAACGCCAAGGCTTCCTCCAGCAGCGCCACTGGCCTGTTCCAGTTCACCAGCCAGACCTGGCTGCAGATGATCAAAAATCACGGCAGCCAGTTCGGCCTCGCCCAATATGCCGATCATATTACCACCGACAATAACGGCGTCGCGCATGTGAGCGATCCCCGCTGGCGGCAGGCGATTTTGTCGCTGCGTAAAGATCCGTCGGTGTCGGCCGAAATGGCCGGCGAACTTGATCAGCAAAATTTCACGACGCTGAAGTCCGGCGTCGGCGGCAAGATCGGGCCGACCGAGCTTTATCTCGCCCATTTCCTCGGCGCCGGCGGCGCCAGCGATTTCATCAATAAAATGCGCAGCACGCCCAACGCCAGCGCGGCCAATGTGGTGCCGGATGCCGCCGCGTCCAATCCGTCGGTGTTTTTTGATAAATCGGGCGCACCGCGCAGCCTGACGCAGATTTACCAGCAGTTCGCGCAGAAATTTAACCACACGCCGGTGATACCGGATAGCGCACCCGCCGCGATGATGGCGGGCAATCTGCAACCGCCTTCGGCGGCCTCCTTCAGCAATGCCACGAGCACCCCATCTTCCGCTTATACGCCGCCGGTTATGAGCGCGATGAATAAGCCCACCGGCTCGTCGCTTTATGCCGCCATGGTTTTGGCGCAAATGAACATGCATGCGGCCGATTTATCGGCCCTTGGGTTTGGCGGTGGCACCGATCACAAGAAGAATCCAGCGCTGCCGGCACTCGGCGCAATGGCTTGATTTTCAACAGGTTAAGTATTTTTGCCAATTTTAAGATTCTTTTCATCATATCTATGATAGTTTCAACGCGAATATATTTGGATTTTAAGCCATATAAATGAGGAATTTTATGGATAAACCTCCATCACGCGGCTTCAACATCTACACCGAATTATGTCCGGCTTCATCGGCAGCCATTATCGGCGCTGGCGTCGTCGCCATCACAATGGGAGCCGTACCGGCCGGTGCCGCCGTTGCCTTGACCGGCTTGGCGGTCGGCATCGCGGGCCCTGTCACGCAATCCATCCGCGAACGCTGGGAAGAGAATGGCCGCCGCCGCACGCGCGAATTTTATAATTTAACGGAGATTGATTCATGACCGACGATCAAAGAATTGATATCGCCGATCTTCTCAGACAGGAAATTCATAACGAAAGGCAAATCGTTGCGACCTCGATCGTCATCGGCTTGCTGATCGCTGCGGTGGCGATTACCTCCGGCCCGGCTGGCGCGGCCATTGCCGCCACGGCAATGACGATTCTGGTGATCACCGGACCGGTGGTGGAGGAAGATTTTTCGTTTCTTTTCTCGCATGCCGAAAATGCCACCCAAAATCAAGATCGCTAGCTTTAACCTGTTGCGTTCCGTGGCGCGCATGCACGCCGTAAGCGGTCGTTGATCGCGGCGCCCAATCCAACATCCGGAATCGGCATGACCGCAATCACGTGGAAACGTGGCTGATCGAGCTGCCGTAGCATCACGAATAAATTGGCCGCCGCCTCGTTGAGATCGCCTTTGGCGCTGAGATTAAGACGCATTGCACCGCCCTTGATCAACGTGTCCGGCCCGAACGCCAGCAGCGCTTCATCCGCCGCCGCGCTTGAGGCATCGAGGCGTAGCGGCAAATCCGGCGCATAGTGGCTCGAAAGCATGCCGGGCGATAAGGGGGCGGCGCTGTCCGTGGCGACATCAATTCTGCCGAGAACTTTCTCCAATTGCTCCTTTGTCACGCCGCCCGGCCGCAAAATGCGCGGGGTCGGTGAAACCAGATCGACCACCGTCGATTCAAGGCCAACTTCCGATTTGCCGCCGGCCAAAATCATATCGACTTTATCGCCGAGGCTCTCCGCCACATGCAACGGCGTGGTCGGGCTTAATTTGCCCGATATATTGGCGCTCGGCGCTGCGATTGGCCGTGCAACTTCCGCCAGCAATTGCTTTGCCACCGGATGCGATGGAATCCGCACCGCCAGCGTATCCATGCCGGCGCTGGCCAGCAGCGACACCGGGCAATCCTTTTTGCGCGGCAGCACCAGCGTGAGTGGCCCCGGCCAGAATTGCGCGGCCAGCAGGCGCGCGGTTTCATTCCATTCGATTAGCGTATCAAGCGCGCGCGCCTCTGCTACATGCACGATCAGCGGATTGAATTGCGGCCGTCCCTTGGCCGCATAAATCGCCGCCACAGCTTTATCGTTAGTTGCATCACCGCCGAGGCCATAAACGGTCTCGGTCGGAAAGGCAACCAGTTTGCCTTCGCGCAACAACGCGACGGCGCGGGTGATGGATTCAGAATTACTGGGAAAGATAGGAGAAGAAGTCATATTAATTTTGTCCAGCAATAAAAACCTGTCCTCCTTGTTTTTCAATATCACGTTTCACAGTATTGATTTCTTTTTCCGTGCATTTGCCCTCCCATATGCGATTCTTCTTATCCCAATGGAAATGATAGCGTTTCTTCAAGAGTTCGCGTAAAGATTCCGGTGGAATAGCTCGAAATTTCACCGTAACGTCAAAACGGATCAGTTTATGTAATTCCTGCAAAAGATAATTCGGATCACCTTCAATGATCGCAATCCCTCTTTCCGTACATGCATGCGCAACTCTTGCCTCGGGGAGCCAGACCACGCCATTTCTAATTGACATTTCTCGACGTTGCCTATGCACTTGTCGGATGGCCTTGTCTCTGGCCCACCAACTCTTATTTTGCCAGTTGTGCCAGCTTTTAACATCTATCGTGCATCGATCTCCATTCGAGAACCTGACGACC
>Ga0207147_1043_pt1 | contig 23690 bp, 24 predicted proteins | sample Alteio_BWMinHeat_33_FD_153551 | JGI IMG/M metagenome (GOLD analysis project Ga0207147, IMG submission 153551) | Enriched cells from forest soil in Barre Woods Harvard Forest LTER site, Petersham, Massachusetts, United States -... | ecosystem: Environmental > Terrestrial > Soil > Temperate forest >... | reverse complement strand
CAAAAGCCGTCGAGACATTGAAAAAAGCTGCCGAGAATAACCTAGCCACCAACGGACATGCAGAAACGTCGGCAAGTACTGAAGGCGTTGAAGAGGGCGTTGTCGGACCGGGCGACAAAGGAGATGCGTTGTAAAATTCCCTCCTGTGCTCACATCTTCTTTTAAATTTGCCGTATGAAATTTGTAACCTATCTTTCGAATGGTGCCGGACGGCTCGGTCTGTTAGTTGGGAATGATATTCTCGACCTCGAACGCGCCAGCGCGGAGACCGCTTATCCGTTGCCGAATGACATTATTCCATTTCTTCGCTTGGGCGAGTCGGCGATGAAAGCTGCGCGAAAGATCGATGAAATAGCAAAAGATGCGAATGCTTTTCGTTCAGCGAGAATAGCTGCCGATAGTGTAAAGCTTTTGGCTCCCGTGCCTCGCCCTACCTCCATGCGCGATGGCTATGCGTTTCGCCAGCATGTCGAGGCAGCGCGGAGAAACCGTGGCGTGGAGATGATCGCGGAGTTTGATCTTTTTCCTGTTTTTTATTTTACGAATCATCAGGCGGTGATCGGCCCCGGGCCGATGGAAGTGATGCCGGAACATTTGAACAAACTCGATTACGAACTCGAAGCTGCGATCGTCATTGGTAAAGAAGGCCGCAATATAAAAGCTTCTGATGCGGATGAGTATATCGCGGGTTATACCATTATGAACGATTGGTCCGCGCGTGCATTGCAAATGGAGGAGATGAAGCTCTCGCTCGGCCCAGCCAAAGGAAAAGATTTTGCCACTGCGATCGGCCCATATCTTACCACGAAGGATGAACTTGCCTCCCACCGCATCCCAAGTGACCGTGGTGACCGCTACGAACTTATCATGATGGCCAGCCTCAATGGCCAGGAATTAAGTCGCGGGAATCTAAAGGACATGTCGTGGACGTTTGCAGAGATCATCGAACGAGCGAGTTACGGCGTAACGCTCTATCCCGGCGACGTCATTGGTTCCGGAACGGTCGGCACCGGCTGTTTGCTGGAACTGAATGGATCGAAGATCACGAATAATTTGTGGGTACAGATCGGCGATACCGTAACATGCGCGATCGAGGAGCTTGGAGAATTAACAAATACTGTTATAGCGTCGAAATGAAACGAGCTTTAATTTTTGCTTCATTACTTTTTGTTGTTGCCTGTTCGAAACAGGAGAACGCCGGCTCGAAAGATTCCCTTTTTGTTCAGCCGTTAAAGGATTCATTGCCCCGTTCGACTTCCGACGACCTTAGTTCCGGTCTCTGGGTTGACTCCTCGGTCGTGCGGCAGCAGCCGGATATGAATGTTCTGAAACGCTTCGAGCCGAAGCAAGTCGTGGCCATTTATGAGGCCTACCGACCGCTCCGAAACTCCTCGACGACTCCGGCTCAGGTCGATACGTTTATAGCAAGGCAAAAAATAACGGTGAAGGAACTCCACTCGATTCTCGCCGAAGGCGACCGGCTTGGGTGGGCGAAAGCGAACGGTCACTAATGTCAGACCAGAGTTTGCGCCGAGGCAGTGTTGCGGTGTTGGCTGCGGCGTTACTTTGGAGCACCGGCGGGCTGTTCATTAAAGAAGTATTGCTCGACGCCTGGGGCATTTCATTTTGGAGAAGTGGATTCGCGGCGATAACGATTTCCTTGATCTATTTCTCCCAGCGTAAGCGTTGGATGAACACTACTTCTGGATTTAGGGAATGGTTCTCGCCTTTTATATTGGGAAGTGCGCTCTGTTATGCCTTGCTTCTTGTCCTATTTGTCATTGCTACCAAACTGACGACGAGTGCCAACGCGATCTTCCTTCAATACACCGCCCCAATATATGTGCTGTTTATCGAGCCATTGCTCTCGCACACAAAAATGAAACGTGCCGATCTTGCGACGGTTGCAATTTCAACTGCAGCGATGGCGCTGTTTTTCATCGGTAAATTCGAGCCTCGTGGTTTTTGGGGAAATATTATTGCGCTCGGGAGCGGCGTTGCTTTTGCAACCTACGCACTGATCCTAAAACATGAACGCGCCACCGAGCAAAGCCGGTGGCAGATAGTCATTGTGGGTCATATTATGATCGCAAGCGCGATGGGGATTCTTGCGCTCATGGGGCAGACCAATGTTACCGTTTCCAGCGGCGATCTTGTGCGGCTGCTGTATTTGGGAATTATCCAGATCGGGATTGCCTATGCTTTTTTCACCTACGGAATTTCACACGTTCGCGCGATCGACGCAACGCTTATCGCAATGGTCGAGTCGGTGCTGAATCCTGTGTGGGTGTTTCTCGGCGTTGGCGAGCGGCCAGCGAATTTTGCCATTATCGGCGGGCTTATCATTCTATCGCTTTCCATTATTCGAACCGTACGAGGATCGAAAGAAACCGTGGAACTTGAAACAGCTCGCTCCGGCGAATAGGTCAGTGGTGATGAAATCCCTGATACGATAAATAAATGAGCTGGTCGATCAGTGCCTTGCGTGCGGCATCATTGCCGCGACAATCGATGAATTGAAATCGTTGGGATTCTTTTAGAGATGTGCCCGGCGGAAGGGAACCATCCAAGAACGTCCTTGCAAATTGTTTTTCGAATAGCCCTGAAAGATAGGGCATGGAAGATGCCGGACGAATATAGGACGTGTCTCGCAACCCATTGATGCGAACCAGATTGATCGGTGTGCCGAAGAACCATCCAAAATTATTTTGAGGGAATAATGCGCCGAGCGTTGCGCCGTCGAACCAGGTATCCGTGCTGGGATTTATTAAGACAAGCATGGAATCGAGCCGCTGGCGCGACAGCAGTTCCTGCGCTTCCTCTTCACCTGCCCTTTCTTCTCGCAGTTGTGCTGCACTAAAGAGATCAGATGAGCCATAGTAAGAAAAGGAGATCGCATCGTTGGGTTGTGTGCGACGAGCATCGGCCATTGCGATCTCACTACTGATTTGGAATGCGGGAGGAAAAAAGAAAAGACCAAGATTGCAGACAATATAAATAGCTCCCAGACGCAATGTGTTCGCAAATCTATCCATCGCTACAAGGATGAGGCAAGGAACAATGATCACTACATCATGCAGCATTTCATCGCGCGAGAACATATTGGTGAGGAAGAACACGCCAAGAATGATAAACGCCGATTGAAATTCCCGACCGATGCCGCCCTTCTTTCTGCGAAAAATAGTAACTAATAATAAGTTCGTCGAAACGATCGCAATTAGGATTCCCTGCGCGATCAGACTAATGCCGCGCGGCTGGAAAAATTTTGGATTCATCACCGACCATACATGCGAGTAGCCAAAATAAAAGATCTCGAGCAATAAATACGATGCGATACCTATGAGCATCAAGCCAACGAGCGCAAACGTCTGCTTCGATCCTGGCCCGTAGGTGGTGTGGTGCAGATTTAAGCCAACGGTCACGACAGCGGTGAGTAGCACAAAAGGCCAGAACCCGATGGAAAGCGAAAGCCCGAACAGCAACGCTCCGAGCTTATGATGCTGCGGATTAGGGCTGGTAAAAAGATACAGTAATGTCGCGGCGGCAAGCAGCGTAAGAAGTTGGGAATCGAATGTATGTGAAAGATACAATATCGACACATTAAGCGCCAGCATTGCCACGCCGATGATGGCTCGGCGTTCATCGAACAAGCGTTGGCCCGTCAGCAGAAAGAAATAAATGGAGAGCGCGATGACGATGGCTCGAAAGATGACTAACGCAGAGAACGCACCGCCAGTGATAAACGCGATCACATGAGGAACCCATAGCCAATGCACATGTAGTGCCTCGAAGGTGTCCGGCATGCCACGCATCCAATGCTCAAGGCTTTGCACAGCCATCGCGCTCGATCCCATGCCGATAACGGAGGGCGGAATGAGCGTTAGTAGCCCAGCCACTAGCGCGATGGCAGGTAGAAGAAGCGGCGAAAATTTCTTATTCAAGGTTCCAACGTCCATGATTCTTTCCATACCACATGGCGGGCTTCGGGCATTGCACGACCTAAGAAGCGTTCGCCAACGGTTTGGAACTTTCTCGGAATGTCGCTTACGAGTAGCGTATGCTCAGGGTTCTCGTTCGGCGTTTGCCTGCCCGCCGTTCGTTCGAGTTCCAGCATCTCCGCGACGAGCTTCGCCGCGACGGCTCCGGAATTAATAAGTGTAACGCGCGGCCCCATCGTGCGCTGGATGACATCGGTAAGTACTGGATAGTGCGTACATCCGAGGATCAGGGTGTCGATCTCCTTCACATTTAGATCCCGAAGATATTCTTCGGCGATCACTTCCGTTGCCACATGGCTCGTCCAGCCTTCTTCGGCCAGGGGCACAAAAAGGGGGCAGGCTTTCGAAAGCGTCTCGCACAGCTTTTCCTGGATCAACGATTCTTCGGCAATGGCTTTTTCATACGCTCCGCTTGCGATCGTGGCTTCGGTTCCGATAATGCCGATCCTGCCATTTCTCGTTACTTTCACAGCCTCCTTTGCGCAGGGGCCGATCATCCCGATCACCGGCAGCCCATTCGCGGCGTGCTCGACTTCTTCCAGCGCTGTGGCGCTCACAGTGTTACATGCCGCGACGATCATCTTCACGCCGAAGCTCATCAGGAGTTCCGTATCTTCCCGCGCATAACGCCGGACGGTCTCCACCGATTTCGTTCCATACGGCACGCGAGCCGTATCGCCGAAATAGACGATGCGTTCGTTCGGAACCATCTCGAACAGCTCCTTCACGACGGTCATCCCACCGATGCCGGAATCGAATACGCCGATGGGGCGATCTGCCATTTAGTTCTTAGATGGAACCGGTGGAGGAACCGGGGGGGGGACGATTCCGGAATGCCCCATGCCCGGACCGCCCGGATGGAGCGAAGGCGGCATATCCATCTGCTTACCCATGGGGACGACGATCTTGTTCACCGTTCGGCTGATATAAATATCGATCTGGCCGTTTCGCGCCGTCGTAAGGTGATTTTCCACTTCCAGATAATGCTTTCCGGCCGGCGTTTTGAAAAAGGGGATCATGGATTTTAATTCCTCCGCCGAAAATTCCGCGCGGTAAGCGGTGAACAGGATCTTTTCATCCATATTGGGGTCGATGCCCTTCATAACGCTATCGTATGCTTTGACAGAGTCGATCCCTCGCGATCGGAACATGTTTCCCATGTGCGAGACCATGGTTTGCGCGCGTTCCCGGATCGTCGGCATGGGACGGATCAGTGGCAGCAGTTCTTTGAACGTTGCATTGAATGCTACGCTATCCGGATAGGAATCTTTCAACTTCGGCAGATCATTCGGCAACGGTAACGGATGCGAACTGGGCGGTATCGGCGGGCGGCTGCCCAGCGGTTGTGCAGAAGCGACGGAGGTTATTAGAAGAAGGCTGAAAATAACAAAAAGGTGTTTCATAAATATGGTTGACCTAAAAAAACAATACCATTCACTCACGAGAAGAGCAAAATGCGATACTCCTAAGTGCATTGGAGCAAAAAAAGTTTACACGTTTCACCGAACGAACTCTCGACATCATTAATTATATGTCCATGATTACCGAGCGGTATCCCAATATCCCCGATGTTCGTGATGGACTCACCGAAGTCGAGCGGACGATCCTGCTCGTACTCCATGAAGCCAGAAAGGAATACGGCGACCGGATGATCCCGACCGCACTCATCTATGGCCGCGTCGTCGAGCGGCTTGATATGAGCTGGGAGGAATTCCAGCGCGCCCTCGTGAAGGTCAGCTAAGCACATTTTCCCCCAGAAACAGGTGCCTTTTGCAAAAACGCATTTGTACTTCATAATCACCCTCGATTCCGAGCCATTTTCGCCGCTTTCTCCCAGACAGCGCAAAAAAAAATACTTTGTGTCCGGAAGCCAGTTTTCCGACAGCTTTTTTCATCCTTCATCCTTTCCCTTAAGATATAGGTGCTCATTATGCGCAAACGCATTTGTTTTTCATGAACGTATGGAGTACTCCATCAACTTTTTCATTAATTTCACCAAGAAAAGCATTCGTTGATCCCCATTTTCAATGAACTGCCGACCCTCCCATACTCTTAACTCTTACTTCTTAACTCTTAACTAAAAAACAGGTGCCCGTCAAAGCAATCACAAATATAATACAATTTCCCACCCATCCAGGAAATTCGGAATTACCGCAATACTCCGGATGCAGAGGGACGAGCGCGCGAGTTCGTAGCCGTGACTTTCAAGTCACGGTTTATTGCCGATATTAATGATAAGAACAGCCCCCTACCGAGCGCGGTAGGGGGCTGTTAAAAGCCACTGGGGTATCGGGTTACATGCCGAGCTCCATTCAGGATACTTATCTTCCGATGACGACCTTTCTCGTCACCTGTTGGGAACCGAAATGAATGACCAGCATATACGTCCCGGCGGGAAAGCTAGATACATTGATCTGAAGGCGAGACGTAAGGGCGCCACCGACGTTCATCACTTCATCTCCTAGCACATTGAGGAGCTTCACGCTCGTAGGCGTAGCACCCATTTGCACGAACAACATTTCCGAGGCTGGATTGGGATATGTCTGAATATCCTGCATCGAACTTGGTACCGCGACCGATGCCGGCGCGAATTCGATCTTGTTTGGCGGAGCTACCGAGTAATCGAACGAGAGCGAGGAGCATGGGAATAACGTCTCATAGCGAAGGCTATTCAATCCCGCGCCAGGGCCGTAAATAAGCCGATGGCTTCCTGTTGCACCGCCTGTATAGGATGAGCCATCTTTCAAATAGACGGTTAGGTTACCTGTACCCGGTAATTGCACCGAACTTCCCGCCTCTGCAAAGACCACAAAACTTCCTGTCTCGGCAATGAACGTTGTGCCTGGATCGACCCATATCGGCCCGTACCCAGTACCAAAATCTCTGGTGACCGAATCCACAAGGGCATTATGAGGGATCGTGGGGTTGCAACTTAGCACTTCGAGAGCATCTCCATTATAGCTCCCGTAGAACATGGTGTCGTCAGAATTAGGAGCCATGGTGTATGAGTTCGTACAGCCAGAGGCAGAAGATACGGTAAGCGAAATGGCCTTAAATCCCGGAGTGGAATAGAACACAGCAGGTGGATTTTGGCCGATGAAGAACGATGGTATGGCTCCATCTCCAAAGGCCCACGAATAGGTCGCGGCACCTGGCATGGCTGTAAAGATCACAGAATCGCCTTCCAATACCGAGCTGCGATTGATACGGAAGGACGCTACCGGTTGCGCGCCGAGCGTTAGATCGTTGCCGTTATCGGAACCCACCACATACGGGTTAGATGAAATGACCCGGATACGATAATGGGAACCGGCCGGCTGATTCGTTGGAATAGAGGCCACAATGTTTCCAGAAGTAAGTGACTTCACCGAGCCGATATTCAAAAAACTTGGCGAGAACGAACCCGTTGCGTCGGAAAGCTCGGCGGTAAAATTATTTTTACCGGTGAACGTTCCCGTAGCGCTATAGGAGACCGAGATGCTGTCTCCGGCACAAATGGTCGAAGAACCAATGGCGCCCGTCGTGATGGACTGCGCATATGTAGAAGAAACGAAGAACGCGGACAATGCAATGACGAAAGTTAGTTTCATGGTCGTAAGTTAGAATTAATGACACCTTAAAGCATGACGTAAAGACTTCCAAAAACCTGACGTTTAGTCACAAAAATTCTTCTGAAACAATTCCAGTCAAATTTTACCTCAATTCCCTCCCGGCAACAATTCCGCGTTCATTCGTTGTTTACATGCTCGAACACTTGCAACACTAATGCCATACACACCCGAACGCCGCCCATTTAGCGCCTGGAATAAGCTGTTCCTCGGATACCGCCGGTATTCGGGGTCGTGGGCGTATCTACTGCAGCGCCTGACGGGCATCGGATTAGTAACATACCTTTTCGTGCATATTTGGGCGCTGACATCGCTTATGGATGGCCGCGCGGCCTTCGCCAAAGAGATGGTTACGTTCACCTCGCCGCCGTTCAAGATCGCGGAGTGGCTGCTTGGCGCACTGGTGATGTTCCATGCGTTCAACGGCATTCGTATCGCGGTCGTCGATCTGGCCAATGGCGCGAAGTATCACAAAAAATTGCTCGGCGCGGTGTGGGTCACGGGTATCGCGGTCGTGGTAATGATGTTTTTTCTCATTTTTTCGAACGAGATATTTGCAAAATAAATGGCTGATACTAAAATGAAAGGCGAGGGATCGTTATTACGCAGCTATGCGCGTCCGCGCAGGAGCGGTGCGCCGGCATGGTGGTTGCAGCGCGTTACGGGATTGGCATTGGTTTTTCTTGTGGTCGGGCATTATATTCTGATGCACTATAATCCGATCAGCGGACACGATTATGGCCAGACGGCTTCGCGGCTTGCCTCGCCGTGGTTCAAGGGAATTTATCTGGGATTTATTACGATCGGGATGTACCACGGTTTGCAGGGCATCTGGAATATCGTCCGCGATTATAAGCTGAAGCCCGCCGTCGGCCTCACCATTTTTGGCGTGATCGTGATCGCGGGTGTGGTCTTTGTCGGGATCGGATGGAATACGATCCTCAGTTTCGATCCGCTAAAGCCATAAATTCGTAGCCGTGACCTTTAGGTCACGCTCATCATCACACCGTGACCTAAAGGTCACGGCTACCTTGCACATGACACCCCTCACCGAACTTCGAGCCAATCATATTCGCGGCCTGCTACGCGAAGCCCGTGCGCGCCGTGGCGATTCGGAATTTGTGATCGAAGGCCGCCACTTGCTGGCCGCCGCGCTCGAAAAAGCTCCCAAACTCATCCTCTATATTGCTGTGACGGAGGACTGGCTGGATCGGCATGGTGCGCTGTTGGATACCGCGATCGCGATGGAAATTCCAGCATACGTACTTTCGCCAAAGCTGGCGTGGCGCATTTCGGATACGCAGCAGCCGCAAGGGTGCTTCGCGGTCGTTCGGATGCCCCGGCATCTGCCGCCCGGCGGCGATACGATCGTGGCGCTCGATGGCTTGCAGGATCCCGGGAACGTGGGAACGATCATTCGAACTGCCGCGTGGTTCGGGGTGGAATCCCTCTTGTTGGGCGAGGGAACCGCCGATCCCTACGCGCCCAAAGTGGTTCGCAGCACCCAGGGTGCGTTCTTCGATGTGAACATCGAAGCCGGCTCCGATCTCATAAAACGTTTGCCGGAACTGCGCGATGCCGGATGGCCGATCCTTGCCGCAACGCTCGAAGCAACCGCAAAGCCAATTTATGATATAGCATTCCCAACGCGTAAGCTGCTCCTGTTCGGAACCGAAGCACGAGGCATTCGCCCGGAATTGCTGGCGTTGGCTGACGAGCAGATCATCATTCCGCGCTATGGCGCGGGCGAATCGCTCAATGTGGCCGTGAGCACAGCCGTTGTACTCGCCGAACTGCGGCGGCGCACCCCGTGACCTAAACGTCGCGCCTCCCTGTTTACAGATTACGTTGACCCACCCCATCACCATACCATCCCCATCGGGCAAATGCACCGTTGCCTTCGGCGCGGCCGAGCGCTTCGCTGTGATCGCTGGGCCATGCGTGGTAGAAAATGAAAAGGTGCTGCGTGAGGTTGCGGATAGATTAGTCGATCTTCAATCGCAATATCCTGTCGATTTTATATTCAAATCCTCCTATACGAAAGCCAACCGGACGAGTAGCACCAGTTTTACCGGGATCGGAATGGATGCCGCGCTTGCATTGCTCACAAAGATTAGGAACGATTACGATCTGCCGATCCTAACGGATGTTCACTCGCCGGATGAATGCGCTACTGTTGCGGAGACTTGCGACATTCTGCAAATTCCCGCATTTCTTTCCCGACAAACAGAATTGCTTCATGCTGCCGGTAGAACGGGACGTGTGATTCAAATTAAAAAAGGGCAGTTCATGTCGCCGGAAGACATGAAATTCGCCAAAGCAAAAGTTACCGAAACTGGGAACGACCGCGTGCTGCTCTGCGAGCGCGGCACATTCTTTGGTTACGGCGATCTGGTCGTCGATTTTCGCTCACTGATAAAAATGCGCGAGTTCGGTTCGCCAGTTATCTATGATGCGACGCATTCGGTGCAGCGTCCGAGCCAGAATGGAATGAGCGGGGGAAATAGGGAATTTATCGCGCCGCTTGCTCGCGCGGCTATGGCAGTCGGCGTGGATGGTCTTTTCCTTGAAACGCATCCGAACCCTGCGGAGGCGCTCAGCGATAAAGAATCCCAACTGCCGCTTGCCGATCTGGAGCAATTGATCGAACGTTTGTTGGAGGTTCATCACGCCGTGAAAGGGAAGTAGCACGATGGACTCATTTATAAAAAGCGCGCAAAGAACGTTCGAGATCGAGGCCAAAGCCATTGGGTTGAGCTTGAAAAATCTCGATGCAGCCGCATTCGAACGTGCCTGCACACTGGTGCTGAATGCTGCAGGGCGCGTGATCGTAACCGGTGTTGGTAAATCCGGCCACATCGCAAATAAGATCGCATCCACGCTTGCCTCGACGGGAACTCCAGCATTCTTCCTGCATCCTGCCGAAGCCGCGCATGGCGATGTCGGCATGGTGCAGCGCGAGGATGTCATCATCGTGCTTAGCAAAAGCGGCGCCTCGGATGAACTGCTCGTGCTCGTTCCATCCCTTCGCCGCATTGGGGTTCCCATTGTTGCGATCACGTTCGCACCGGAATCGAAACTTGCGATCGAGGCGCGCGAAAGCGGCGGCGCAGTGCTGCTGCTTCATTTGGATGAAGAAGCCTGTCCGCATGATCTCGCACCGACCGCCTCGACAACCGCGATGCTCGTCGTAGGCGATGCATTAGCCGTCGCATTGCTCGAAGCGCGGGAATTTTCCAGCGCAGATTTCGCGCGGCTGCATCCGGCAGGCGCATTGGGAAGAAAACTCACGTTCTCCGTTGCCGATCTTATGGTAAGCGGTGATGGCGTTCCACGCGTCAAAGAGAATGCAACGTTGAACGAAGTGATGATGGAAATGTCGCGCAAACGCTTTGGCGCAACGGCTGTCGTCAGCGGCGAAACACTTGTGGGAATTATTACCGATGGCGATCTTCGCCGCTTTTTCGAATCGCATTCAACAGTCGATACCAGCGCTGTAAAAGCAAAAGAGCTGATGTTTCCCAACCCTCGAACTATTTCTTCCACTGCACTTGCGATCGAGGCGCTTCATGCCATGGAGGATAGAATTCCCAAAGTGATGCAGCTTCTGGTTGCCGGCGCGGATGGCACGCTCGAAGGCATCATACATATTCATGATATTGTAAAGGCGGGAATTTCATGATCGGGTACCGAGTAACGAGTAACGTGTACCGCGTGGGTGGAATGTTTCTCCTTTGTCTCCTTCTCGGTTGCGACGAAGGCCCGAAAGTCACGCCCAGCGCCGCAAACGTTCCCATCGCGGGCGCGGATAAGCCCGGTCAGGTAAGCTACAACACTTCGATGAATTTTTCTGCAAGTGGTGTGCTGCGCGCCATCCTTCATGCAGGCCGCGTGCAAACCTTCGAAACAAAGCGCTACACCTGGCTCGATAGCAGCGTTCGCGTGGATTTTTACAATAAAGAAGGCTTGCATTCAAGCGCGCTTACATCTCGGACGGCGAGGGTCAATACCTTGAACAACAATATGACGGCCTACGAGCATGTCCATATTAAAAGCGATTCGGGAACTACGGTCGATACCGATTCGCTCGAATGGGATAACAAAGCGCAAACCATCCACTCCGACGCACCCGTGCATATCGTAGAAAAAGATGGCCGCGTAACTGATGGCATCGGCTTCGAAAGCGATCAGAATTTGGAACACTACCATATTCTCCGACCAACGATCATTTCTCCATCCGGCACGTTCGAAACGCGCAAATCTTCCACGAACGACCTCAAACCGGCAACGCCCGAAGTTCCCGGCTCGGGTGCGATGCAAGCAGCGCCGTTAGGCGTTCCGTTCGATTCAATGCATAAAACGAAGTAGTCGCTCAGTCGTCCGATTGAGGAAGGAATTCCAGTAAGTCTGGAAACTCTATTTTGAAGATACGTTCGATCTGTTCGCGCACCTTCGGAGTTTCTACCGTTGCAGCCTTCCAAACAATATGCAATGCAATTCCAAAATATTCGTGAATAACATAATTACGGAAGCCACGGATGTCATCCCATTCCACTGCGGGATATTTTTTTGTTAGCTCTGGTGAGAGATGTGCTACGGCCTCACCGATAACAATAAGTTGATAGAGTATAGAACTTTGCGATTTTTCATCGTTCACAAAATCATCGAAGGAGTCAGCCGATTCGAGGAATGCTGCGACATGGATAGCAGCCTCGATAATATCTACCAATCGCGTCGCATCAGGACGAGGCATAAAGGCGTCTTACATCTTCAAGAACATATTTTCGCACGAGCGGTTTTAATCCGCTTTTCGTGACAAGATCAACTCTTTTTCCAAAAATATTCTGGAGTTCACGCTGCAATTTTGAGTAGCCGATGAGGCCGATCGAGGCGTTTGGCAAAAATTCCACAAGAAGGTCTATGTCACTATCCGTGCGCTGTTCTCCACGTGCCTGGGAGCCGAATAGTGAAAGTTCCTTCACCTCATAGTGCTTGCAAAGCAATTCGAGCTTCTCGGAGGATACATTCAGACCGGATAGTTGTGTCATGGCTCTATAACGGATTCAAGCACAGGCAGGTTCAGGCGCTAATTCACCACCATCGCCGTCCGCTCCACTTTGCCATTCATGTGCACGATGCATTCATACATTCCTGCGGGCAAGCCACGCGCATCCCAGGTGAAGGTATGCGTACCTGCATCTAGCTCCCCCGAAAATATGCGCGCAACGGTAACGCCGAGGATATTCACAATCGCTACGGTCGCTACGCCGCTTTCGGATGTGGTGAAGCTAATAGTTGTGGATTGGGAGAAAGGATTGGGATAGGCATCGAGTCTGCTATCAATGGATTCTGGTGTAGGTTCTACGCCGCTTGGGTTAATCATCTGAGAAAGTAGCCTTCGTCGAACTGGGGCGCCAGCAGAATGAGAGGCAGCACAAAGATACGGTCCGCAAAGCGTAAGAGGACCAACTAAAAAACTCGCTCCAGGGTTTACGACCGTCCATAGTGCCCCGTTATTCGTCGAGAGGAAGACGCTGTCTCCGCCACCTGTAAAGACGTTCGTGCCGCTTACGGCAAACCCCGAAATAGAGGCAGTACCAATGTTAGTCGAGCCGCCATTTGAAGCGCTCCAACTGATCCCATTATTTGTGGAAAGAAAAACACCGTGATTAGTTGTTCCAGCCATCAGCGTTGGAGGAGAGGCATTGGAGTCACTCACGGTCAGCGCATTAATACGTGTATTCGCAGTATCTGGAAGGCCGGTACTGGTCTGTTCCCAGCTTACGCCGTTGTTCGTCGTTCTATAGATCCCAAAGGAGGTTTCAGCAAAAAGAGTCTGCGGCGATCCATCGGCCCCGCTTACAGCAAGTCCCCAAACACCAGGGACGACAGGGCTACCGTTCGCCATTGCCGTCAAGCCATTATTCACTGCTGTCCAAGTTTTTCCTTTGTTAGTCGAGAAAAAGACGCCGCCATAATATGTCCCAGCAAAGATCAAAGGTGATGACGCGCTCGCGCCGAGCACCGCAAGGGAAAAAACATGAGGATCCGAAATGCCGGCATCGCTTTCATTCCAACTCGAACCGTTGTTGGTCGTTAAATAAACACCTCCTCCGTAAATGAAGGGGGGATCCTCGGAAGCACCAGCAAAAAGCATCGGAGAAGACGTGTTAGCACCGATCTCAGCAAAAGAATTAACCGCAACGCCTATCAAACCCACGTGGCTCCAGGTCGTACCGCTATCGGTCGAAAGATAAACTCCGCCGGGTTGGCGTCCCGGGAATACAAAGCTCCCAGCAAAAAGCATCGGCGACGATGTATTTGCGCCGACTACGGTTAAAGCCTGGACATTCGCGCTGTCCGTCAAACCGGTTTCAACCCATTGGGCGTTCGCGTTCTGCGCAACAGTAAAAATTAGAATCAGAATCGATGCGAGAAGAAAAAGTCTCTTTTTCATATTACAAACTTACGGCGGGAAATGGGGGTGTGGTGAAATTTGGAAAGCTGCAACACGCTTTCTAATTCACCACCATCGCCGAGCGCTCCAAGCGACCATTCATGTGCACGATGCACTCATACATTCCTGCGGGCAAGCCACGCGCATCCCATGTGAAGGTATGCGTTCCCGCATCCAACTCTCCAGAAAATATGCGCGCAACGGTAGCGCCGAGGATATTCACAATCGCCACGGTTGCTACGCCGCTTTCGGGCGTGGTGAAGTTGATGGTAGTGGATTGGGAGAATGGGTTGGGGTAGGTAGTAAAGTGGGAAGTTGTTGGGGAGGTAAGTTCTACAGCGGATTTTATACCCCATGAAGCGCGCCAGATGCCACTCTTTGCACCGGCAAAGAAATAGGAGTCCGCCATCATGAGAGCATTCACAGGATTAACGTTTGCAATGTCATCTTCTACGATAGACCAGTTTGTGCCGTTGTCGGCTGTAAATCCAATTACACCAAACGCTACGAAGAGAGTATCCCCGTGAACTAATAATGATGACGGGTATTCAGCCGGTGTGTTGCCAATAAATTTCCACACAAAGCCTCCGTTTGTTGAACTACAGACAGTAGAGGCATACGTGCCTGCATAAAGTATTGGTGAAACGAATGTTCCACCAATGGTCATGGAAATAATCCCTCCTGCCAAAAGGCTTGTATCGATTCCCGTCCAACTCATCCCTTCATCCGTTGATCGATAAAAACTCGCTCCTCGTGAAGGAAATTGATGAGTTATTCCAGCAAAAATATCCTGGCGTGTCGTCGTGAAGCATGAAATAGAAGAATCCGTGAGGCCGAAATTTGCGGCTATCCAGCTCCCTCCAGAATCTGTTGAGCGAAACAACCCGTTATTAGTCCCTGCAAAAAGAATGTTTGTAATTCCATTATTGATCTGTGCGAGGGCGTTTACTGTATCGTTCGTCAAGCCGTTGCTCATGCGTGTCCATAAAATGCCAAAGTTGGTTGAGCGATAAATCCCACTATCGGTTCCAGCAAGGACCATAGTTGAATTGCCTGCACCAGTTACTATTAGTGTTGTGACTAACTTGCTGTAGTATAGACCCAAATTTGCATAACTCCAATTGAAGCCACTGTCTGTCGAGCGAAACATTCCCCCAGTTGTTCCTGCAAAAAGTGCTGAGTCACTTGCCGCGAAACACTGTATTTGGACGTAAAGAGGTGTGTTCACTTCCATCCACTGCCCACTCGCATCCGGCGGGGCAGAGAGCGCAAGCGTAAGAACCGCAACGATAATCGCGAATCTCTTTTTCATACTACAAACTTACGGCGGGAAATGGGGTGGGTGGTGAAATTTGAGGTGGGGGGCTTGAATCACTATTACATTATGATGTCATCCCGAGCGGAGTTTCTCTCGACGCGCATCGCCCACGATGCTTGGAGAGAAAAACGGAGTCGAGGGATCTCCGGTCGTTCAAAAGAAAGCCAAACTACTGGAGATCCTTCGACTCCGCAAGGCTCCGCTGTTGCTCCGTCTTGCTCCGCTCAGGATGACAGCTTAATGATGATTCGGATGTCAATATTAATCTTTTACGTCATGAAGTACGAATGCTCGTATTTTTGTGTTCGAGCGTTTGAATTTATAATAACTCAGCACTTCAGCACTTAGCACTTCAGCACTTTCCAATGTCGAAAATACTGGCCGGACTGAATACGGCGCAGCGGGATGCCGTCTCGAACGTGAGCGGCCCGGTGATGATCGTGGCCGGCGCCGGCTCGGGCAAGACTCGCGTGCTCACGCACCGGATCGCGCTGCTGCTTGAACGCGGCGTGCGTCCGTGGGAAGTGCTCGCGCTTACCTTTACCAATAAGGCCGCGAACGAGATGAAGGTGCGCATCGCGACGCTGCTCGATGAAATGAGCGATACCGCGCTGCCGGAAATGGGCCCCGATCTTGCGCGCGATCTGTGGATGGGAACGTTTCACTCTATCTTTGCTCGCATTCTTCGCAAGAATGCAGTTGCGATCGGCTACACTTCCAGCTTCACCATTTATGATAGCGATGATTCGCTCGGCGCGATCAAGCAGGCAATGAACTCGCTGAATATTTCGAAAGATCAGTTCAATCCGAGCGCGGTGCGGTCGCGGATCTCGAGCGCGAAAAATCAGATGGTCTCGCCGGTGGAATACGAGCGGCTTGCGCGCGATGTTTTTTCGGAGCAGGTCGCAAAAATTTATCCGGAATACACGCGGGCGCTAAAAATGTCGAACGCCATGGATTTCGACGATCTTTTGCTCAAGACCGTCGAACTCTTCGACCGCAACCCGGATATTCTTGCGCAATATCAACACAAGTTCCACTACATTCTGGTGGATGAGTATCAGGATACGAACCGCGTGCAATATGCGATCATCAAACGCTTGGCGGGAAAGCATGGTAATCTCACTGTAGTGGGTGACGATGCACAGTCCATCTACGCTTTTCGTGGCGCGGATATTGGGAACATTCTCGATTTCGAGCGCGACTATCCCGGCGCGCTTACGTTCCGGTTGGAACAGAATTATCGTTCCACAAAATCCATTCTTGCCGCAGCGGATGAACTGATAAAGAACAACAAAGGGCAAATTCCAAAAACGCTGTTCACGGAAAATCCACGTGGCGAGTTGGTTCGCATTACGCAATGTTTGGATGAACGCGATGAAGCAAGTTCCGTCGTTCGCGCGATCGAGGATGAGATACGCAAATCGAAGCTCGATCTGAAAGATTTCGCAGTTCTTTATCGGACGAACGCGCAGAGCCGTGCGATTGAAGATGGTCTGCGCCGGCAAGGCATTCCTTATACGATCGTCGGCGGCACGGCGTTTTACAAGCGCAAGGAAATTAAGGATGTGCTGGGCTATGTGCGTCTGCTCGTCAATCCAAACGATACGGAAAGCCTTGCGCGCGTCATCAATAACCCTCCGCGCGGCATTGGAGCAACGACGATGGAGCATGTTGCCGTTCACGCGCGCAATCACGATCAAAGCATGATGCAGGCGCTCTCTGCGATCGAATTCGTTCCGGGTTTGCAGAGCCGCGCCGTGCAGCGCATACGCGAGTTCACCCGGCTCATTCGGAAATATACCGAGATTCGCGATAAGATGTCGGTAAGCGAACTGCTTCGCGCGCTGATCGATGAAACGGGAATGCTGCAAGAGCTGAAGCTCGAAAACACCATCGAAGCCATGACGCGCCGCGAGAACATCCAGGAATTCCTCTCTGCCGTCACCGATTATTTTCACGAACAGCCGGATGCGACGCTGGAATCGTTCCTTGAAGAAATTGCATTGGTCAGTGAGGTCGATCAGACGGATGGATCGAAGAATGTGGTCACGCTGATGACGCTTCATGCTGCGAAGGGGTTGGAATATCCGGTGGTGTGCATCACCGGTTTGGAGGATGGTCTCTTTCCAAGCATTCCTGTTGGCGTTAGCCGCGAGCCGAGCGAGATCGAGGAAGAACGTCGGCTCTTTTACGTTGGAATCACGCGCGCGATGAAACGATGTTTTGTGTTTTACGCGCAAGAACGTTTGCGATTTGGCGAAACGACGCGCGCGTTGCAATCGCGATTTATCGAAGAGATCGAAAAATCCGGCTCGACCGAGCACATCACCAGTTTCGGAACGAAACCACAGACACGAAAAGCGTTTGACGATGGTTCGGACTTCGACCGTCCATCCACATCTCATTTATTTTCCGGTTCGCCGGTCGTCAATGGCCGCACCTTCACCCGCAAACGCCGCGAACACGGGCCGGGCGATAGAACATCCTTAGACGATCAAATAAATTATTCCCAGATCGAGGACGACCACGGATCGCCGATCCAGCGTGGTTCCCGTGTGTTCCACGAGGTCTTCGGCGAAGGCCGCATCATTGAAGTGCGCGGCGCAGGCGATAAAGCCAAAGCCACCGTGGAATTTTCAAAGTATGGCAGAAAGAATTTGATGCTCAAGTTCGCGAATTTGAAAGCTCTATGAAACCTAAACATTTAGACAAAGTTAAAGTCGAACCGATTTCCCCCAAAGTATTAGCAATGCTTGACGCTTCCATAGCAAATCTCAAGAAGGGGGTTGTGTTCGGCCCAATAGATCTCTCTGAATTTCGTTCCAAACGCAAAAAGAAACCATAAGAATTTATGTGAACCCTCGGACTAAAAGGATGGCATTCATGGGGTGATAGTATTGTTCTATTTTTCTCAGTCATTAGAAGCTATTTCATAAATTATCATTAAATAGTGGCAGAAACCCGTTCCGGCTGGCGCAATACACAGCCTATCCAGCGCGAATCCATCACCGTGCAGCATCTGTACGACTCCACACGCGACCGTTTTCGCCTCACGCTGCTGGCCGGCGCGGAGGGGCTTTCGAATCTCATCACCGATAAAAGTTTGCATCGGCCCGGGCTTGCGCTGGCGGGGTACGTCGGGCTGTTCACCTATCATCGCATTCAGGTTTTTGGCAACACCGAGATCTTTTATTTGAAGTCGCTACCGATGGAGGAGCGCATCAAGGCGTTTTCGACGCTGGCCTCGTTCGCCATTCCGTGCATCGTCATCACAAGCGGCAGCCAGATCGATCGCGAATTGTTGGATATTTGCAACGAGCGAAAAATTCCCGTTTTTGTCTCGACGTTCGAAACGACGAAAGCGATCTTTTTTCTCAGCGATTTTCTCGAAGACCAATTCAATCCGCAGGCTGCCGTGCATGGCGCGTTCGTGGATGTCTATGGCGTGGGGTTGCTGTTCGTTGGCAGAAGCGGCATCGGCAAATCGGAAGTGGCGCTCGATCTGATCGAGCGCGGACACCGGCTTGTAGCCGACGATGTCGTGATGGTCACGCAAAAAGGCGAGAACATCCTCATGGGCGCAGGAACCGACCTGGTGCGGCATTTCATGGAGATTCGGGGATTGGGCCTTATCAACGTGCGCGAAATGTTCGGCATCCGCGCGATCAGGTTCCAGAAGCGCGTCGAAGTCATCGTGGAACTCGAAGAATGGCATGCCGATGGCGATTATACCCGCACCGGACTCGATGAATCCACCGGACAGATCCTTGGTGTAGAAGTTCCCCACGTGCGCCTGCCGATCATCACCGGAAAAAATATCACGGTGATCTCGGAAGTCATCGCGCTCAATTATTTGCTCAAGCATTATGGCTACGATGCCAGCCGCGAGTTCGCCGCGAAGCTCGAACAGGTCCTCGCCGAACGCGGCGCAAAGAACAACCGCGTGATCCCTTATTTCGAGCATGATTTCGAGTGATCATCTGAACCTGAGCACGCAGTTTTTCTAATATCCTTCCCATCTTTCGGATAGGGAGGCCGCACGCCCCAGTATTAATAAATGATGAAGTGCGGAACTTCGGAGGCATGAGAGAAGGTAATGCTTATTTCCATTGCCACTTATTCTACCACGAACGTACGACATACGAAGCGAAGATAGCTGGTTCCGCGATGCGGATGGGCGCTGGCTGCTCATGCGCGGCGTATGCTTTGGCCCGTCGGCCAAGCTGCCGCCGCATCTGCCGTTCCGGTCGCCGGAGGATTGGTCGAAGTACGAAACCTACATCGATCTGCTTGTAGCCTGTGGATTTACGACGCTTCGAATTCCATTCTTTTGGTCGGCGTTCGAGCCGCATTGCGATCCTGTTACGCCGGAGTATGACGAGGCTTATCTCCAGAAATTTTTATCCTATTTGCAGCTCTTTGCCGGAAAAGGATTTCTGATCGTCATCGATCTTCATCAGGATCTTCTCAGCCGTGCGTTCGGCGGGAACGGAATGCCGGACTGGGTGCACTCGGAGGGAACTCGAAAATTCAGCATTCTCGCGGATACCCCGATGTGGGGCGCAAACTATATCTTCAATCGGCATCTCCGCAAGACGTTCACCGATTTTTGGAATAACGATCTGACGAATCGTTCGAGCGATCCGCCGCTCGAACATTTTCCCGTACGCGACCGATTTTTAGATATGGTGGAGCGCGTTGCCGAAGCGGCCTCGAAGTGCGACCGCGTATTAGGGATCGAAATTTTCAATGAACCACATCCCGCACGGCACACGTATCAGGCGTTCGAAGAAAAGATCCTGCCCGAATTTTATACGGAGGCGATCCGCCGCATTCGCCGGCATTCCCAAAGCCTGTTCGCCTTCATTGCCCCACAGAGCGATTGGAACGTTAATCTCCGATGGAATAAGGTGTACGATTCCTTTCTACCCATCGCGGAACAGGACGATCGGGTCGTCTTTGCGTTCCACTATTATGATTCCCTGTTGACGGCGATGGGCGGGCGTCTGTTCCACAACGGAAAACGCGCAGAATATCACGATGCACAACGGCTGGGGGCAAAGCGATCGAAAGAGAAAAGGATGGTTCCATTCCTGACGGAGTTCGGCACGCGCCAGAACTGGGCGAAGGGCGTCGTTCGGCAGCACATGGACTGGCAGTTCGAGTCCGTCGAGCACGCGATGGTCAATGCGACGTATTGGAACGTAAATCTCTACAATACACAGGAGCGGAACGATGGCTTCATGCGCGAGGATTTTTCGCTCATCGGCCCGATCGGGGAATCTTCTGTGATGCCGCTCCGAAATTTAGATGTAGCAGTTCGCCCCTACGTTCTTGCGGCGAGCGCCGAGCCGGTGCGTCAGCATTTTCGCATCCGGGCGAAGGATTTCGAACTTATCTTGCGTGGCAAGCCGCTCCCTGTGCCAACGGTGATCTTCGTTCCCACCGCCGAGCGTCATTCCGGCCAGCCCGTGCATTATCCCGGAGGATTTGAAGTATGGTATAACGGAGCGATCTGCAACGCATGGACGATCGAAGGAAATCAGCTTTCGATCCATCTCGACGAAACAGCCGAGCTGCATACGCTGAACATTCGGCCGAAACACGTCGGCGAATAATTCCAGCGCCTCATTATTCTTTCAACTTTGTAGCGTTGGATTCGTCTAAGGAGACGACCGAGCGCACGGTGAGCGCATCCACGAATGATGCGGCGGAAGAGACGGTGACGGCGGCAGGGATCGTCATATCGAGCGAGCGTTTGATCACGCACCCGGAAAACAGATCGAGCACGGTGGTGTCTGCGCCGCTGATAGGGCCAGATGCCGAAGTGGTAACTTTTGTATCGGAATTGGTTTGAAAGCCTCGGAACACCCCCGTATCGGTCGCAGCAATAATGGCGAAATATCGGCCGTTGGTATCGAGCAAGCGCGCCAGATGATACGTGCGTTGAACATCGTAGGTATATTCGCCCGACGTAATGCCGGTGTTGATGGTGTCGCGGACAGGAACCGTATCGATCCGGTGCTCGCTCCATGCATCGCCGTAGGTGACGGGATGCTCGGGCAGAGGAATAAGCATACGCGGCGGCTCGAAAAAATACGCATTGGTCTGTGCCTCGGCGTTCAGGAGTTTCATCGTGTCGCGGATCACTTTGCTTAACTCGTCGCCCATCATGTTATACGTGCGTTCCATCACGCGATTGACGGCCCAGTTCTCGTCCAGCGAAATGGAATCGCCCAATAGATCGTAACCAGCGACATCGAATTTAGTGAAATATTCTTCGAACGTCCAGATGCCATTTTTATAGTCGATCGCGAGGTTGTGGAACGCAAGTTGAGCCTCGCTGCGAAGCACGCCGCGATAATTTTTAATATCGGATTTGACGGATTGATCGATCTGCGTTTTGACGACATACAAGAGCGTGCCCGCCTGCGGTTTGTACCGCAGCGTCAGCATATCGGCCTTGATCTGCGGGGTGTGCGCCGGAGGCTTTGGCGGTTTACGGCCGGATTGCGCAAATGCCGGCACACACAGCAGCACGAAGAGGAGGGAGGGAACAATAACCCGACCGATCACGTCCGCTTGGGAACGTAGCGGGCTATGGGGCGTGCGATCGGCATACGGAGCTATTGTAAATTTCATTAATAAGAAATGCGTATTACTGAACGATCGAAACTCGTCCTTGCCCAACCACTTGATTCCCATCGAACAGTTGAACGAGGTAAGCTCCCCGCGAAAGCATTGTTGTGGGTGAAACGCCATAAGAGCCGTCACCATGATGCTCGAGTGTTGCTGCGAATGTGCGTCCGCTCGATTCTTCGATCAGGCGGCAAGCGGTGAATGGTTGATCGTTACCCGATGCGTTGACAGAAAAGGATTCGCTCCCAACAACAGGGTTCGGATAAATGGATATGCGTAACGCAGTGCTTCCAGCCTGCGCTGAAACGCTCGATGGGGCAGCCTGCAAGCCGCTAATATCCAACGCCCATGCCGAGCGGCCGTACATGCCTGCAATGAGCATGTTCTTGTAGATCTTGATGTCTCCTACGATCACGCCCGGCAAGCCGGTTCCAAGCCGCGACCACGCTATACCGCCATTCGTTGTCACATACACGCCGACATCGGTCCCGACGATAAGGCACTGATTTTTTAGCAGCGGATTTCCATGCTCCGCTAACGTATCGATGACGAGGGCGCTTATTGGCGAGACGGGAAGATTCCCAGAAATATCCGTCCATTTTGTTCCGCCATTCGTTGTTTTCATAACGTGCGCAACCTTCGACGCAGCGGACGTGCAAAGAAATGCCGTCAGAGAGTCGCTCCGGTCGGGTACAATGTGTGCGACGTTCACGTTCGGGACACCGGTTTTCTTCGATACCCATTTGGGTGCCACTGTATCGGCACGGGAAGGGTTGAGGTAGGTTCGCCATACTTCTGTGCCATTGGTTGCGCTGTAGCCTCCGGCCCATAACATAGGATGTCCCGATGCATCGGTCGGACCGAGCGCGATCGTTTCAATATCGCCGTAATACCACAGTGAATCATTCCCAATATCCCCGGCAAGTGTCGGTGACCACGTGTACCATTTGGTATTTTCCAGATCGTTCCAGTCGAGCACGGCATGATAGACGTGGCATCGGCCGGTATAAAGCTCCGTGGGGCGCTCATTGTCCAGCGCGATCGGAAATACCCAGCCAACCGACTCGTTCGTATCGGTCAGCGCCTTTGGGCCGAAGAGCAATCGGTAGGAAAGCGTATGCCATCGGGGCAGCGCATCGTGGGCGCTGTCTTTTGCCGATGTGGGAGCTGGAACGAGCGAATCCAAAGTATTGCGTGCAAATAGGACCCCGTCCGTTGCCGAGGATATGATTTTGTTCGTATCCGTCGGATGCCCAATCGAAATGCCTCCATCCCCGCCACAGATGTATGCGAAATCGGAGTCTGTCGCAAACGATTGAGCGTTAGGGCTTAGACCGTGCGCAACGGTTCCATTATCTTGAGTTCCACCGAATATCTTCAGATCCGTTGCAGCAATAGTCGCGGAAGTCTTTGCCATTCCGGCGATCCATGGCTCGACCGTATAAAACATCGTGATCGGAAGACCCCTCGTATGACTCCACGTCGATCCAAAGTCATCGGTGTGAAAGACGCCGCCATCGGAAACCACGATCATATCGTTCCCAGACGTTGCTGCGGTAAAAGCAAGGCCATGCTGATCGGGATGCTGCTCGTGGTTGTTGACCGCATAATAGTTGACGAACGCTTTCGTAATATCGTTGAAAGTGAGACCAAAATCGGTAGAACGG
>Ga0207147_1031_pt1 | contig 24409 bp, 20 predicted proteins | sample Alteio_BWMinHeat_33_FD_153551 | JGI IMG/M metagenome (GOLD analysis project Ga0207147, IMG submission 153551) | Enriched cells from forest soil in Barre Woods Harvard Forest LTER site, Petersham, Massachusetts, United States -... | ecosystem: Environmental > Terrestrial > Soil > Temperate forest >... | reverse complement strand
ATGATGACATTGCATTTTTCTTAAGGTATTCTATACAAACTCTCGTCAATTTAAAAGCTGCAGCAAGCTGCAGCACTCCAAAGAGCAGTCTCGCTGCGCTCGCTGCTCATAGTAAACGCGCTTTGTACTTTGCACTTTGTACTTTGTACTATGCACTAAGCTCTTGTAGGAGTCCTTTATGACCCTCTCTATTGGCCAATACCTCTTAGATAAGCTTCATTCTATAGGTGTACGGCACATTTACGGTCTGCCTGGCGACTATGTCCTTAAATTCAATAAGCTCATCGAAGAACATCCTATAAAATTCATTAATTGCACCATTGAAAACTCGGCAGGCTATATGGCCGACGCCGAGGCCAGGCTTTTAGGCCTCGGAGTGGCCTGCATCACCTACGGAGTGGGCATTGGGATTGCAAACTCAATCGCCCAAGCCTTCGTTGAAAGCTCGCCCGTCATCATTATCTCAGGAGCCGCCGGCACCGATGAATTTTCCAAGTGCCATTATTTGCATCACCTAATTAACAAAACTCAGCAAGATCAAGCTGACATCACCCAACTGGAAATTTTTAAGCAGATCACCGGGGCCCAAGCCGTCCTTAATGACCCTACGACAGCCGAAAATGAAATCAACCGGGTGATCCACTATTGCTTGGAGAACAAAAAACCAGTCTATATTGAAATCCCAAGAAATTTCATTCATATGCCTCTTGATACTTGCAAAAAAATAGAGTTCGTTAAGAAAGAAAGCGAAAACAGCTCATTAAAAGAAGCTTTGGATGAGGTCGTTTCAATTCTACAAAAAAGCCGCCAGCCCGTAATTTGGGCAGGCCATGAAATTCTAAGGCATCGTTTGTCCTCTGATTTATTAAAATTTGCTGAAGAATATAATATACCCATCGCTTCTTCTTTGCTTGGCAAGACGGCTATCAGTGAACATCATCCTTTATTTCTGGGACTCTACCAAGGCGGCATGAGCCGCCCTGAAGTCCAGCAGTTTTTTGAAAAATGCGATTGCCACATTATTTTAGGGACAGTGTTAAGTGATGTCGAAACGGGTATTTTTTCTGCCAAAATCAAGGAAAATATCATTTTTGCCAACACTTTAGAAGGCATCAGAATCCATCATCACACCTACCCTAACATTCTCTTCCAGGACTTCATAAAAGACTTGAAGACCATCAAATTACAAAAAAAGTTCTCGAATCAATTCCACTCGCACTCCTCGAGAAAATTGCCTTTCATATCGCGCAATGCAAAAATCACTGTCACAAGGCTTTTCGAATGCCTGCAATATTATCTTAAAAAAGACAATATTGTCGTCACAGATATTGGAGATGCCCTTTTTGGCAGCGAGGACCTCATTTTGGATGAAAATTCCTTTCTAGCTTCGGCGTACTTCGAGACGCTCGGTTTTGGAGCCCCAGGAGCGATTGCAGCTCAGCTGGCGATGCCTGGCAAGCGTGTCATTGGTATTGTAGGGGATGGCGGCTTCCAAATGACCGCTATGGAGCTTGCCACAGCAGTTCGATACAAACTAGATCCTGTCATCATTGTCCTTAATAATCATGGCTATGGCACTGAAAGGCCATTGCTGGAAGGCTCCTACAACGATATTCAGGATTGGAATTACACAAAAATTCCCGAGGTCGTGGGCGGAGGAGTAGGAATTGAAGTGAGAACAGAAATGGAATTTGAAAAAGTCCTGCAAGAGGCCCTGTCCACAAGAGGACACTTTTTCCTGATCGAAGCTGAATTAGATAAACTCGACTTTTCGCCCACCATGAAGCGCTTCAGCGCCTTGGTCCACAAGAATGCAAAAAAATAATTAAACGCAAAGGCGCAAAGAAAAAATTAGAATTCTGCGAGCCTGCGTATTCAGGCCGTCCCGGCCTGATGCTTATCCGGCCTGTTGTCTTGCGTATTCAGGCCGTCCCGGCCTGATGCTTATAAGGATATCTGCCATATCTGCCCTGCCAGTTTTGTAACACAGCCTAAGATCAGGCCGGGACGGCCTGCTATGTGAATTGTCAAGCTTTTTTTTCTTTTTAAAGTCAAAATTTTATCGAGTTAGCTGAGATTGTAGGGCCACGGCTACTTTATTTTCCGCAGCTATATAAGACGTTTAATTTCACCGTGCCCCTTCGATTGAAGGGCCACGGCTACTTTATTTTCCGCAATCTTAGCTATAAACCTTGATGTAAATTTTATCAAGCTTGAGCATTTTAGATCTCTGAATTACATAACAACCTTCCAACTAAGGACACAACGTTTATCGTTTATCAGGGTCAATTAGCTAATCACCCAACCTGCTATCCGTGGCCGAATCCTTGAACTCCCCACAAGTTACCTATCCGAGAACAGATCTTCTCGCATGGAAAAAGTTGTTCCCCCAAACTGATTAACGTGGCCTCATCATTAGATGACCCACAAGGCCGTACAACGGGGGAACAACAAACGTTCTAAACGAAATATCCTTATTCTTCTTTTTATAAACATGGTGCTTTTATTTAATCGAGGTGCCACACCATATACTTACCTCGATTATAACGTGGCCTCAATTTAATGACCCACAATACAACGAGAATGGACTTTCTCCTTTTCTCATTCTAAAAATAAGAACTCCTAAATACAAAAATTGCTTTATATTAAGCAGCTTGTATTTGCGCCTCTTCCAATGGCATTCTATATAATCTTTTTTCCTTGATACATGTTCTAATGCGTCCTAACAATATTCTTGCAATGGCAACGATTGCTCTTTTTTTACCTGCCCTATGCGATAATTTCTTGAAAATTGTTTCAAGAGAAGAATCTAATCTAATAGCTACCCACGCAGATTCCATGAGTAAGCGACGCAAGATAGATTTTCCCTGTCGAGAAATATGGCCTTGTCGTACACGATCACCCGATGAATACTCTCTTGGTGTCAGTCCGGCATAACTGAAAAGTTTTTCTTCATTCGAAAATTGAGTCATGTCATCAAGTTCATTTATCAATTTTCGCGCAGTTGTAGGGCCTATTCCTGGCACGCTGCAATAAATTTTTTCAAGCCATAAATCTTCTTTGCTTTCTTTTGCAATCTCCTCATTAACAAGCTTCATCTGTGCATTAAAGAATTGCCAAATTTGAGAAAGTTTCTCGAGTCTATACTTGCAATTTCTTTCCATTTTCATTTTAATAATATTTTTAATCCACTTATCACATATTGTATAATCGGTATTTGGTTCAATCAATCCATATAAATGTAATAAGCTTTTTATTTGATTTCCTGTCCTTTGCTTCTGTTTAACGAGTTGTTCTCTCAATCTAGTCAGGTTTCGCTTATCTTCTCGTTTTACTGATGGAATATAAACACAGGAAAGTCTTCCGTCTGCCAATTGAGTAGCGATTTTTAGAGAATCACGCTTATCTGTTTTTACAGTATCTCTTGAACTTATTTCAATACTTGCAGGATTGACTACAATATTCTCAATACCATTAGCAAGCAGATAACGATGTAAATAAAAACCACAAAATCCAGCTTCATAAGCGCTTTTAATGTGCGCTCCTTTGAATTTATTACAATATTCCAAAAGTATCTTAGGATAGGCATCAAGTTTGTCCCGTTTTATTAGAATTTTATCGCACATAACAGAGACATAATAGCTATTTTTGTGAACATCAATGCCCATATAAATTGTTTTTCCTGTATAGTTACACATGACAGACCTCCAATATTTTATGGTTGTTGTTAATTCATAAAATCAGAGGTCTGTTCTTTTTTGTATACTCCTTATTTTCAGCATAGCAACTGAATACGCATAACGGCCTGATGCTTAATAAGAAAAGAATCCAGAATCCAGAATGATGGGTATCTTAATCAACTTTCATTCTGAATTCTGGATTCTGGATTCCATAGGTTATGCTGCAAAGCGATGCAGTATCGAAGCAATATAACCGCTGTTGGCAATTTCATTGACTTTTAAACCAAGCTCTTTTTGCTTTGTATTAAATTCGAGGAAGTTCATCACCCTTTCATATTTTTTTGGATCATTTTTCACAGCTTCAGGAGAGTATTTTTTAAGTAGCTCCTGCATGATATCCTCATAGTCATGATTGCCTTCATAATTGTTTCCGCCTTCCCAGGAATCTTCAAAAGCATCATGCAAATACTCTTGCTCGATCATTGCGCGAAGGTCTTTTTCATTTGCTCTATTAAAATTGCGTTGGCTGAATTGCTTCAACAAGCCTACTTGATGGCGAACTCTTCCAACTACTCTTTTCTTTGTCAGATTAAGGAGGGCATCATCTTTAAGCATTTCTCTTAAGAATTTTTCTCTAACCTCTTTTATATTGTCTCCAACTGAATCATCCTCGGTAGCTATAGCATGGCGTTGAGCAAGCGATATGGCAGAACTTTTATCAAAATGTTTCATTTTACCTTTGCCAACGGGGATAGCAATTGTCGATTCAGCATGTCCTCTCATCGAATTGATAAATTTCTTTGTTTTGCTAACTGCTACAAGACCAGAGGCCCGAGCGGCCTTCTTCAATCCTTCATTTGAAGAGATCCTTTTGACATCAAGCCCTTTTGACATACGTACGAGCTTTGGCTTTGAATCAAACATAAATTCTCGTTCCACATCTCTAAATGAGCCTGCCTTCCCGCTATTAATTGACAACAGCAAAGCAACTTTGGCGCTATCAATAAGCTGAGACTGCATTTTAAAGGTATTTTCCCGCATGTGAAGCGGCATGTGCTTCATGTATTCAGCTGACTTTCTTATTAAAATTGCCTTCATCTCATTTGAGATTTCAAAAGCTGGTACATGTTGAAGCAGTTTTTTAACCAATTTAGTCCGGGCTTCCGGTTCTGATCTTGGAATTTTTTCATATTCATCTTGAAATCTTTTGACTGCCAGGCTGAATTTTAAATCAAAATAGGGCGACTTTTCATCCACTTTACTTGCTAGATACTTAGACAATTTCCTGAATTCGACATCTGGGTTCACATCTTTATGCTTTTCGCTTAAGCACATGCGCTCTTTCAGTTCTTTTGCGAAGTTTGAAAATTTGTTATTTTTCATCGATGAAAAGCAATAAAAATCAAGATTTTTCCAAACGTTGGCCAACTCAGAAGCAGTTTTAGGAAGGGCTTCTTCCCCTTGGCGAGCTACTAAGCTGTAGACACTGTATTTGACTAATTTATGCAGGTTTTTTACCGCTTTAGAGCTTAAACCATCGACATTGATCAATTGGAAATGTTTATCAACGACTTCTTTGCAGCGTTCTTTTAAAGCTCTTTTAGGCTTTTCTACTTTACTTAATCCCAACTCTTTTCTAAGTTGTTTAAAATCTTCTGATTTCCCTACAAGCAACTGAATCGCACTATCAACGTGAAGCTCTTGAATATATTTGCCGCAGATTCTTTTATTGTATTCTTTTCGGTCGCTAAACCAGGTAGAAATGCCTTTCCAAATTCCTTTTGGTTTTTCGCTGATAATGGAATCGCATTTATGATGTTTGACAGTCGGTTGTTCAGATGAGATAACTCCTAGTCTTAGACCTAAGTCACGAAAGAAGGTATTCATATTATTACCTACTTTATATCCTATTAATTTTAATTAACTCTGCTTTTAAATTAACTATTTTAATTAAATTAGCAGAATTATATTACAATTATATCATAAAGTAATAATTTTAATACAATAGTTATTTAAAATATTTTCTTTAATTACCTTTTTTATTAAGTTAATAGTGCTTAGTTCTTAGTTCTTAGTACTAAGTGCCTAGTTCACCTTGCTCCGGAGGAGCTAAATTTTTATAGCCCACAGTGTAGCGCCAGAGGCGCAAACTGTGGGTAAAGATTCAATAATTAAAAAAGCCCTGGAAGGGCGTAATAAATAATTATTTCGCCCTTCCAGGGCTCTTGTTTTATTTAAATTGCAAACCCACAGTTTGCGCCTTTGGCGCTACACTGTGGGCTATAAAAATTTAGCTCCTCCGGAGCAAGATAAGGAACCATCCCCTTAGTAACTCTAAGAACTAGGCACTAAGCACTAAGAACTAAGTACTAAGAACTAGGCACTATGCACTTTGCACTTTGAACTTTGAACTTTTTAAGGTATCCTCAAATCATCAAGGAGTAGTAAATGGATAAGGATAAAAAGACTTCGTTTGACATCATTGTCCTTGGAGGAGGCCCCGGAGGCTACCCTGCTGCAATAAGAGCTGCTCAACTAGGGAAATCGGTTGCTATCGTTGAAGCCAAAGAACTGGGCGGCACCTGTCTGAACCGAGGCTGCATTCCTTCCAAGACTTTAATTGCCGGCGCAGAAGCTTTAGGTCGCCTTAATGATCTAAAAGCTTTCGGCATCACTATCGATAAAGTTTCCGTTGACTACGCAATTATGACAGACCGAAAGGACGCTATTGTCGACAAAATGCGCAAAGGTGTTGAAAGCCTCATGGCCGCAAATAAAATTACCATGTTCAAAGGCTTTGGCAAGTTTATTTCTCCAAAAGAAATCAAAGTCACAGGAACTGATAATGCGATCATCACCGCCGATAAGATCATCATAGCTACGGGTTCCGAGCCGCGCTCCATTCCAGCCTTCCCCTTCGATTACCAGCAAGTCCATGACTCCACCTCGCTGCTTGAAATGAAGAAATTACCGAAGTCAATGGTGATCATTGGCGGCGGCATTATCGGCTGCGAATTTGCCTCGCTTTTTACCGAACTGGGCGTGAAAATCACCATCCTTGAGATGTTGCCGCGCATCCTGCCTATGGAAGCCGAAGTCGTGTCGGAGGCTTTAACAAGAGCTTTTCAAAAGCGCGGTATCGTCATTAAAACCGGAGTAGCCGTCGCCGGAGTTGACAAAAGCAAAAAAGGCATCACCGCCAAATTAGCATCAGGAGAAAGCTTCGATGCCGACATTTGCCTGGTTTCTGTCGGTAGAAGTTTAAACACTTCAAATATCGGCCTTGAAAAAGCGGGTGTCGCCGTCAGCGATAATGGCATGGTTCCCGTCAATGATCAAATGGAGACCAGCGTCAATGGAATTTACGCTATTGGCGATATTGCCTCCAAGTGGTGGCTGGCGCATGTTGCCACCCATCAAGGGATTGTCGCCGCAACGAATGCTGCTGGAAAAACGGCTCACATGCTTTATAATGCGATCCCATCGGTAATCTTCACCCATCCTGAAATCGCCACTGTAGGCCTTTCTTTGGAGGCCGCTAAATCAAAAGGCTACAATGCCGTTATTGGAGCTTTCCCCTTTCAGGCACTCGGAAAATCACAGGCAGCCAACCAAGCTGACGGATTTGCCCAAGTGGTACTGGACCAGCGTACCGGAGAGATCCTGGGAGCTCAGGTCGTTGGTCATGAGGCCTCTTCTTTAATTGCTGCGATGACTTTAGCTATTACCAACGAATTAACCGCGGAATGCATCGCCGAGACCATTCATGCGCATCCAACAATAGCTGAAGCGTGGCCTGAAGCTGTGATGATGGGATTGAACATGCCTATCCATTTGCCGCCGAGGAAAAGCCATGCAAAATAGCGCATCTTTTGATACCAGGCCAAAAGTTAAAAACCGCCTGAACATTTTGCCGAACAATCCTGAGACCTATTCGGCCGAGAAGGCTGTTGGTTTGGGCCGCTTTCCCTCCTGGCTACACCGCAAGCTGCCCAAGGGAAGCAATCTCTCGGCGACAGGCAAGATTTTGAATACCCATCGCCTGCACACGGTCTGTGAAGAAGCCCGTTGCCCCAACCAATTGGAGTGCTGGTCCAAGAAGACTGCCACCTATCTGGTCATGGGAAAAGAATGCACCCGCAGCTGCGGCTTTTGCGACATCGATTTTTCCAAGCAGCCCAAGTCCCTTGAAGCCGATGAACCTGACCGCGTTGCCAATTCAGCAGCAGAATTAGGCTTAAAACATATTGTCATCACCATGGTTGCCAGGGATGATCTGAATGATGGCGGTGCGTCGCATCTTGCCAAAGTGATTCAAGCAGTCCGAGACCGCCAGCCGGATGCTACAGTAGAAGTTCTCACATCTGACTTCGATGGCAACAAACACGCTCTCGATACGATTATTGCTGCCAGGCCTGAAATCTTTAACCACAATATTGAGACAGTGCGCGAGTTAACACCGCGGGTGCGCCATACAGCTACTTATGAGAGAACTTTGGAAACTCTTGGCTATGTAAGTAAAAACCGTTATGATGGGCTTTTCATCAAATCCGGTCTCATGGTCGGCTTAGGTGAAAACGAGGACCAGGTTTTTCAAACTCTAAAGGACTTAAAAAATGCCGGCTGCGATATTGTTACGATAGGGCAGTACCTTCAGCCCAATCGCCGCAAGCTCATTGTAAAAGCATTCGTCCACCCTGATCAATTTAAAAAATATGAAGCCTACGGTTATTCTATAGGCATAAAGCACATGTATTGCGGGCCTTTTGTGCGCTCTAGTTATAATGCCGGAGACCTATTACAACAACTGAATGATGAGAAATAACATGGAATTAAACGACAACGGCGACATGCCCCTTTCAGATATTATTGATGTCGGCATACTCATGCATCGCGATGTCCATTTTGGCGGTCAATTTGACATCATGCTCGACTACTATGAAAAAGAGGGGAAGGGGGTTGTCCCTGATTTTGACATTGAAAGGATCAGCGAGCTCAAAGATCTGGAAAGACGATCAAATCAAAATATCGCTCCTATACTTCTCACAGGAGCGGATGCAGACCGAGTCGGCGCGGCTAAAAATGCTTACAAAAAGCTTCGCAGCATTTATGAAAAGCAAGCGAGCGCCAAAACAAAGATCCCTCAATTAATTGCCGACCTCATCTTATCGGAGGAAGAAGAACCGGAGAAAGAGATCCGAGCTCTGGCAGCTGAGAAAGGCGCTGCAGTGCCGGCGCTTATAGACCTTCTTAGATCCGAAGATTTTTATGACCCACTATTCCCCGGCTATGGGATGGCCCCTACGCTGGCCGTAAAATGCTTAGGCATGATCGGCGACAAGCGGGCCATAATCGGCTTGTTTGAATCGATTGGGGAATCCGACTTTTTCAATGAGGACAGCGCCTTGGATGCCCTGCATGCCATTGGCAAACCGGCTAAGGAATTCCTCTTAAAAGTAATGCATGGCCGGCCATTGAATTTCGATAATGAGCGGGCCGCCTTAGCGCTCGGTCGTTTTAGAGATGATCCTGAAGTAGCCGACGCTTGCTTCACAATGCTTAAAGAAATCGACTTAAAGCAAAACCCATTGCTGGCTGAATACCTTGTATTAGCCTGTGAAGGTTTGTCAGACCCGGGAAAAAAAAGGGATTTTCTCGCTTTGGCTAATCGGCCCAGCACTCCTAAGGCGTTAGCGCAGGATATCAAGACCATCGCTGCGGGAGGATAAACCCTTGCCCTTGCCCCTGCCCGATCTTAATCTTAATCTTGATCTTAATCTTAATCTTAATCACTACCTCGATCTTAATCTCAATCGAGATCAAGAGGAGATAAGATCAAGATTAAGATTAAGATTAAGATCAAGATTAAGATTAAGATCAAGATTAAGATTAAGATTAAGATCAAGATTAAGATTAAGATTAAGATCAAGCACGGGCACGGATAAATATAGATTAAACTCCCTTCCTTAACTCCTTCCAGGAATGGCGTTTATAACTCACTGATTGCGCTAAGGGAATAAGCCTTCTCTCAACGAACTTTATCCAGCGGGGAGAGCTTTGGACCAGATTTATATCGATAACAGCCCAATGGACTCCAGAAGCCTTATGGCGCCACATAGACTCGCAAAGAAGCTTGATGGCATCTCCGCGGATTTGATGCTTATAGTGAATATATAATGCCGTGTATCTTATTGTATCAGGGTCAGTTCTGTGGGTGACAACCCATCCAATAACTTCGCCTTTGTAGCGCAGTCCCAGGCTATTTATGTACTCAATCCTCTTTTCATCGTGAAATGGCGACACGCTAGCCGGGATGTAGCCTTTTTGATCTTGAAGCGCTAGCTTCGCTCGTTCTTTTTTGGTCAGTTCTTTCCAAGGAAATTTATGGAAATTGGAGCTATATACATAATCTCTACGCAGCCAGTCGGGTTGAAACGTGTGGGCATCAAAGCGGCAATGAATGCTGAAAGGCCTTGGAGGACCCCATTGATGCTTTTCTAAAATGCGCTCTAAATATGCTGTGAATGGTTTCTTGTCTTCATAGACAAAGGTCACCACCCCGCAATCCCTCTTCTTGAGTTCGGATTCTAATTCAGTCATAAGCTGATCGCCGACAGAATGATGTCTTTCACTTTCAACGACAAAAAGAGAATGGATTTCTGCGATGCGGATCACAGTGAAAAAGCTTGCCAGTATCAGTCCAATAGGCTTCTCTTCTAAATAAGCAGCTATCGCTATGATCTCAGCTTTTGAGATATCGTTCGGTTGTTTGTTGAGAAGGCAGCACTGAAATTTAGGCTCTGTTAATGCCTGAAGGGCCTTTAAAGATCCTTTGTCCTTTACCGGCAGTTCAAGTATTTTGGTATCCATAACTAACTAAACTTAATTAATAATGAACTTTAAAACAAAAAAGGACCAAAACGACAAAACGACCTTAACGACCATAGGGACCTTAAGGACAATAACGACATAAGGGACTAATTATCATTCTGTCGTTAAGGTCCTTAATGTCCCTATGGTCGTTAAGGTCGTTTTGTCGTTTTTAATTATGCAATTTGCTCTTGGGAGCGCTTGACGATTGGCTTCTGAAGGCCCATAACGACGTCTTTTTCCACAATGATCTCAACTATCGATGGGTCGGAAGGCACTTCAAACATGAGCTCGCCCATAATTTTTTCCAGGATCATTCTCAACGCTCTGGCGCCTGTGCCGGCCTCCATACCTTTTTGGCCTATTGCTCGCAAGGCTTCATCACTAAAGGTCAATTTGACGCCTTCCATTTCAAACATGGCTGCATATTGTTTGATGATGGCATTTTTGGGAGTGGTCAAAATAGACACCAGGTCCTCAATCGTCAGCTCATTGCAATTGGCAATGCTGTTGAAACGGCCGACAAATTCGGGGATCATGCCAAATTGGATAAAATCTTCCGGCTCTACTTTGGAGAGCAAAATATTCTTCTGTGTTGTATCGATTTGTTCTTTTTCACCGACATTAAAACCGATTGTCGTCCTTCCAAGGCGTTTTGCGATAATTTTCTCTAAATTCACAAAGGCCCCGCCAACAATAAACAAAATATTTTCTGTGTTGACCTTCACGTACTCCTGATTCGGGTGCTTTCTGCCTCCCTTTGGAGGTACATTCGCCACAGTCCCCTCGACGATTTTCAACAATGCTTGCTGAACTCCTTCGCCAGATACGTCCCTCGTGATGGAAACATTGGAAGTTGTGCGATGGATCTTATCAATTTCATCAACGTAGATGATGCCGCGCTCGGCTTTAGCGACGTCATGGTCGGCCGCCTGGAGCAGACGCAAAATGATATTTTCAACATCTTCTCCGACATAGCCCGCTTCTGTCAATGTTGTCGCATCAGCAATCGTGAATGGAACGTCCAGGATATGCGCTAAAGTCTTTGCGATCAATGTTTTTCCAGAACCCGTAGGACCGTATAAAAGGACGTTTGATTTACTGAATTCAACCTTATTATCGCTTTTCCCATTGCTCTGGATGCGTTTATAGTGGTTATACACGGCCACAGAAATTGTTCTTTTAGCGCTTTCCTGCCCGACAATATATTCATCAAGCCGCTCTTTAATTTCCTTCGGCTTGAGCACTTTCAATTCGTAGTTGGTTTCTTTCTTCTTTTCAATGATCCCAGAACAAATACGAACGCATTTATCACAAATGTAGACTTCTGGGCCAGCTACTAACTTTTCAACTGCATCCTCCGGCCTGCTGCAAAATGAACAGGTCACCGGTGATTTTGATGCCATTTCTCTTTTAGTCATATCTATCTCTACTATAATAAAACAATTTAACCACAGAGAACACAGAGAAGCACAAGAGAGCACAGAGATATATTAAAAATTTAACTCTGTGTTCTCTGTGCCTTCTCTGTGCTCTCTGTGTTTAATTTTTAATCTTTTTTAACAACCTCTTTTGGTTTTTTTGGCACGACAACTTCGTCAATAAGGCCATAAGCTTTCGCTTCAAGAGGGCTCATATAAAAATCGCGTTCAGAGTCTACAACGATCTTCTCGTAGGGTTGTCCGGTGCATTCAGACATAATTTCATTTAAGCGCTTTTTCATATTGAGGATTTCTTTTGCCTGCAACACGACATCAGCAGATGTCCCGCCAATTCCGCCATAAGGCTGGTGGATCATAATGCGGCTGTTTGGCAACGCATATCTTCTGCCCTTCGTACCGGAAGTTAGCAAGAGAGCTCCCATAGATGACGCCTGCCCTATGCAATAGGTGTTGACGTTGCAACCCATCCACTGGACAGTATCATAGATTGCCAACCCTGCAGTGATATAACCGCCCAGGGAATTGATATAGATGTGAACGTCTTTTTTAGGATCTTCCATTTTCAGGAACAGTAGCTGCGCGACAACAACGTTTGCTACATGGTCGGTGATCTCTGTTCCAATAAAGACAATTCTATCCTTAAGCAAGCGTGAATAGATATCCATCGAGCGCTCACCCCGGCCGGCGACCTCTTCAATCACGTAGGGAGTCAGAGAGCCTTTAAATCTTCTTTCATCATCTTCGTACATATATTACCTTCCTTTAAAGGATCGAATGCTGTTGATAATTTATTTATTTATTTAACAGATTTATCCTTTCTTTGTAACATAATCTACAATATAATCTTTCGCTTTTCGTAAAAGTAATGCCTGAGTCATTCTTGCTTTGACTGCATTAGGGTCTTTCAGTTCATCTAGTTGAGCAGGATTATAGGCCACTTGCTGGGTCAATTCCTGGATGATTTCTTCCTGCGTCACGCTCATTTTATGCTGCTGAGCAAAACCTAAGAGCAAGAATAGCAGACGGCAGCCTTTTTCAACTTCTATTGGCAGTTCTTTCTCTATCTGTGGGAGCATTTTCTGAACTTCTTCCTCAGGAGCATTCTGCTGTCGCATCCAGTCTCTTTGCGCCATCATTCTTTGGTTGACTTCGGCCTGAATCAGCGATACCGGAACTTCAAAATGATATTGATCAATAAGCTGCTCATCAATGAGCCTGACGAGTTGGAAATGCAGTTTCTGCTGCGCTCTTCTTTCCAAATCGGCTTTAACTTTACTTTCTAAATCCTCAAGGCTTGTAGCCCCGGTCCTTTTCAAAAACTCTTCATTGATTTCCGGAAGCGTCGGTTTTTTGATTGCCTTGACAGTCATTTTCACTTTTGTAGGCTTAAAATCAGGGACTTCCTCTTCATCTGGCTGCAAGGGACGGTCTTCTTTTTGGCTTGTTCCCTCTGTTTCTTCCCCCACTTTTTTGCCACGAAGCAGCTTTATCATCCAATCTGACATAATCAACGGCTTAACTTCAAAGCGGGTGTCTTTGCAAATATTGATATTTTCATCCAAATTTTCAATGTCAAGATCTACATAATCACCTTCTTGAATGCCTCGGTCAACAACATCTTCCCACTTGGCATTGTAAAGTTTGATATTAGTGATCACTTGTTCAACATCTGCATTCGTGATCGGCGGCAACCCGAGCTTTGGCAAAGAGAGCTGATCGAGGTTAATCGTAGGAACTTGAGGTCCAGCTTCAAATTCAATGACGAAAGTCGCCTGATTGTTTTTCTTTAAGTCTGACATTTGTGTGCAGCGCACGCTGTTTTGTCTGTAAGGCTGCAAACGTGTCAGCTCTAAAGCTTCGCCATAGCCGACTTGCAAAATAAGCTTTTGCCATTCTTGTATGATGGGCTTTTCAAATTTCTTAGCGATCACATCATCGGGAGCCTTCCCTTTACGAAAGCCGGGCAAAGACACTTCTTTGCTCACATTTTTGACAGCTTTAGTGTAAGCTGCATCCACAGCTTCGGGCATGACAGTAACATTCAATTTCACCATGGAACCAGGAAGTCTGGAAACTGAAACATTAATATGATTATTTTTATAATCCTGGCCGGCTTCCGGCAAACTTTGATTTTGTGACAAGGTTACCTCTCAGAAAAATTTGATCGATTAAATTGTGTGGGCAGCCGGTGCTGAAATTGACGCCCGCTGCTAAAAAAGCGGGTGATGAGGTTTGAACTCACGACCCTCACGTTGGCAACGTGATGCTCTACCGCTGAGCTACACCCGCAATAGACAAAAGAAAATTTATAAGCGGGTGATGAGGTTCGAACTCACGACCCTCACGTTGGCAACGTGATGCTCTACCACTGAGCTACACCCGCAATATCATTTATATCTATTTCTGAAGCGGGTGATGAGTCTCGAACTCACGACATTCACCTTGGGAAGGTGACGCTCTACCAACTGAGCTACACCCGCGTCATTCAATAATGGTGAAAATATACGCCTTATGCAATTTTTCAGCAATAGAAAAAAAATGGAATTCAGAATCCAGAATTCAGAATTCAGAATAAGAATTCAGAATCCAGAATTCAGAATTCAGAATAAGAATTAAAATTCCATTTTGTAATTCTGTATTCACCATTCTGAATTCTGGATTCTGGATTCTGAATTCTTATTGAAAATTCGGGCAAGGACAAGGGATTTATTTTAGGATAAAGTCATTCAATCTTGGATAGGCCTATCCAAGTTTTTCCAGATCTCCTCGAATGCCTTAGAAGGACGGGACATGTCCTTGACAGATGGATTTTTTTCCATGTAGGTCGCAAGAGCATTGACAATACGATCTTTCTCTCGACCGGGCAATTTATCAAGTTCTTCTTTCATACTCGAAATAAGTTCGTTCCTGCTGTCAGTTGGTGGCAGGGTCATTCTTCCGGAAAGCAAGTCTTTAAATTCCTTTGGTGTGATCCAGCCGGTTTCTGCCTTATAAAGCGCTGCAGCAGCAGTTGCTAAAAGTACAACTTTAATGATCGCTGTTTTTTGTTCATCATTTAAACTCCCTTGAGGAACTCTTGATACCACAAAGGCTTTGATAAATCTGGTGAATCCTTCATCTTTTATAAGAGTCAGCACGTTTTTAGCATAATCTTTTGCGATATCGGCATCCCTGACTTCACCTTTTTTTCCTGTGGCAGTTCCAACGGTTTCTGCTGTGCTGAATTGATTCAATCCGGCCGAGAAAAGAGCGCCTATCAAACCAAGCTGAGCTGCAAAATTATCTTGATAGCCTACGCCGATTGCCTGCCAAATTTGCTGGAAGGAGCTGACTGCACTATCTGTCTGGGCTGCTATAGAGACTTGAGCTGCTCCGTGTTTCAAGACCTCATCGACGGCAAAACCGGAGGCCCCTAAAACAGAAATAAGACCGACAGCAGCTAGTGAACCTGGGTTCGAACTCATGTAGTCTGTGGCGGCAGCTTTCACACCCGAAATTGCGAGATAGTTATTAGCTTGTTCGGTCGCTTCAGTTTTTTGCACCGGCGACAACGTAGCCAAATAAGCCTGATATGCCGGAGAGTTGAGGTAGGCATTCATCAAAGCATCAGGAGATAGTCTGTCTTGTTCCGCTTTATATGAAGCTGATTGCCTTTCCTCCCAGGCTTTATAAGCTGGAGATTGCAATTCTTCTCTTTTTCGCGCATTGATCTCTTCAATATTTTTCAGCCAGCCATCGACGACACTCAGAGCAATATCGTTCATTTTGGCTTGCACTCTCATAGCAGTCACAGCGCCCGGCTGGACTAATTCAGGTTGTCCTGCAAGCAAAACAGATAAATGAGCATGCTGTTGGCTCGGAGAGATGGTGGAAACATTTCGCTCGCCGCCGACTGTGGTTGCCGGAGGAGCACTGTCTATTTTGCCGGTAAAATTTGCTGGCTGGATTGCGCCTGCACCACCGGCACCTGGATTTTGGGTATAATCTTTAATATCAGAAGACATAAACACACCCCCATAATTAATTCCCTATAATACTATTATATCAGAGAATTGTAATAATTTAAACTAATTAAGCAAACAATGCTTCCGTTGGAATTCAGAATACAGAATCCAGAATTCAGAATAAACATTTGAATTAGGTAATATTCTGGATTCTGAATTCTGGATTCTGAATTCCCTTCTACCTGGCCACTATGTACTTTTAATTTTTTTGAAGAGAATTCCCCCATCTGTTAGCATGAAGAATGATCAAGAAATTACCAGGGTTACATCATGCAAAAATTTGTCTTTCAATATCTCGGCTTAGCTTTCTTACTAGGCATTTGCATGATGTTCTTTGCAGGTTGCTCTTCAAGCAAAACCATTGTCAATGGTCTTGATGAAAAAGAGGCCAATGAAATTATTGTTTTCTTATCAAGCAAAAACATTGAAACAGCCAAAATTCCCAGCGGTGAAGGCGCCGGCGCCGGCGGCGGCAGCAAGGCGGTCCTTTGGGATATCCAGGTACCTGCAGACCAGGTTACTGAAGCCATGTCCCTATTAAATCAAAGCGGCCTGCCAAGGCGCAGAAGCCAAAATTTGTTGAATATTTTCTCTCAAGGAGGCCTTGTTCCCTCCGAACTTCAGGAACAAATCCGCTATCAGGCGGGCCTCGCTGAACAAATTGCTAGCACGATTCGCAAAATTGATGGGGTCCTCGACACTGAAATACAAATTTCATTCCCTAAAGAAGATCCTTTAAACCCCGGGAAAAGCAAACAGAAGATCACTGCTTCGGTCTATGTAAAGCATAATGGCGTTCTTGATGATCCCAATAGCCACCTTGTGACGAAAATAAAAAGACTGGTAGCTGCCAGCGTGACAGGCCTGGATTACGATGACGTGACGGTCATTTCAGATAGGGCCCGCTATAGCGGCAATATTACTAGCCAGTCAGCCTCGGCTGAAGAAGAAAAACAGTATGTCAACGTATGGTCAATCATTGTTGCTAAAGAATCGCTCTCTCGTTTTAGGATAATTTTCTTTTCTTTCATTTTGTTAATTCTTCTCCTCACTATTGCCCTTATCTGGCTTGCCTGGAAACTAGTGCCTCTTCTGAATAAATATGGCGGAGTAAAAGAGCTCTTTCACACTCGGCCCATAGGCCTTGAGAAAAAGGCTGAGCCTGCAGCAGTCGAGGGTGCACCTACTACTGAAAAGCCTCCGGAAGAAGGTGCAAGCAAGGAAGAAGAAGGAAAGATGGACGAAACAACGTAAGGATCTCATGAGCTCTCCAAACGGTGTGATGTTGCGCGTTTTAATAAATCGCTATCACCATAGCACCTCGGACGCACCCCTAAAATATCTTCCGAAAGAATATGTTAAAAAGGTAATGGCCTTAAACGTCATTACCGACGACCCTACACCGCTTTTAAAGGCTCCTGAAGAAGAATTAAGCAATATCCATTATTCATGGCTTCTGCCGGGGATCAGGCATTTTCCTGAAAAACTTCAATCTTCTTTGATAGGTTCTCTTCCTTCCCTGCATGCTCAAAAGATTAAAAATTTGATCGGTGTTTCCCATATTAACGATGACACCCTGATAGCCCCTGTAAGGGATTTTTTATTAAATAAATTGTTGCTGCAGGTAAAGCCCCAAAGCATACTCCCCATTGAATACCTGCCTGATAATCCGGTAGCTTTTTTAAGTAAAAAAACTAAACAAGAACTTGTAGAGATCATCCATTTCTTAGGGCTTTATGATCTAGCTGAAAGCATTCGCCATATTATCGACAAAACTTTCTTGCAAAAACTTTATAAATGCCTCTCAAACAAGCAAAAGCAATTTCTGAGGACCTGTTTGCATCAGCAAGAAAAAATTGTCACTCCCCGAATGGAAATGAGCCTCTGGCATGGTGATTGCCGAAAGCTCGATCAAATGCTGCAGCGTAGAGGCCTCTTAAGGCTTGGGAAAGCCCTTTGCGGTTTGCATCAAGACTTTGCATGGTATGTCGCCCACATTTTAGATACCGGAAGAGGTTCCATTTTGCTCAACCACTACTCCACAGATATCGCCCCAGGCGTAAGCTCGAGGCTTGTCCAACAGCTTGTAAATTTAACAAACTTTTTAAATAGCAAGGCCGGAACGTGACAAGCAAGAAGTTTTTTACTTTGATCCATGGAGATCAAGTCCACATTGCTCCCAAAACAAAGATCCTTCCTTCCGAGGAATTCTCTACCGTTTTGGACGCCCATGAGGTTTTGCTGGAAGTCCAGGAAGATGCTGAAAAATATAAAAAAGAAGTTGTAAGCGAGATCGAGGTCTTAAAGGAGCAAGCTCAAAGAGAAGGCTTCGAACAGGGCTTCAAACAATGGGCCGAATATGTGGCCCGCCTTGAGATCGAGATTGCCAAGGTCAGGAAGGATACTGAAAAACTCATTATGCCAGTGGCATTGAAAGCAGCAAAAAAAATTGTTGGCAGAGAAATCGAATTATCAGAAACTGTCATTGTAGATATTGTAGCAAGCAATCTTAAAGCTGTGTCACAGCATAAGAAGATTACAATCTACGTTAATAAAAAAGATTTAGAAGTCCTGGAAGCAAATAAAAATAGGCTCAAACAGCTTTTTGAAACCCTGGAAGTGCTTGTCGTGCGCGAACGCAGCGACATTCTGCCCGGCGGATGCGTTATTGAAACAGAGGGCGGTATCATCAATGCCCAGCTGGAAAATCAATGGAGCATCCTTGAAAATGCTTTTACAAGCTTGCTTAAAGCAAAAGCATAATGTATAGAATGTTGAGCAACGACATAATGGAAAAATAAAATGAACAGCATCTTACGACGAATCTTCAGCTTCCGCTTTCTAGTTGCTATGTTGACTATTATCGGGGTCATCTGGTTTTCCCCGGAACAACTCTTTTCCGACACAAAAATTGCGCAAGGCCCAACTGCTGTTCAAAACGATAACACTCCAGCAGCGCCGGCCGAGCCTGCTGCTGCTCCAACCACTGGAGGAAGAACAACCACCAGCTTGCCGCCGCCAGGCGCAAAACAAAAAGATAAAGAACCCATACCCATTAAAGGAGCTTATGAAGGCTTTGGCCAGCCTACTCTCGTTACTCAGGCCATTGTCTTGTCTTTGCTGTCGCTCCTGCCCTTCATTGTGATGATCCTGACTTCGTTCATGAAGATCGTCATCGTGCTTTCATTGCTGCGAAGCGCCTTGGGAGTTCAACAAGCACCTCCAAACCAGATCATCAACGGCGTGGCTTTCATGCTCAGCATGTTCATCATGTACCCTACAGTCCTGAAGATGTATGACGCGGCCATTGTAGGGACAAAAAATCAAAATACACCTGAATCATTGATGTCCCGCGAAGCATCTACTTACATCATCAATATTGCGCAGTCCGTCAAGGAGCCTGCCAAAGACTTTTTAAAAGCTAACTCCTCAGCAAAACACCAGGCACTATTTTATAGAATGGCTTTCAGGACATTACCGGAAGAATATCGCGACACCCTGCAGCCGTCAGACTTTATGATTTTAGTCCCATCATTCATCACAAGCCAGCTTAAGGATGCTTTTGAGATCGGTGTATTGATTTATATCCCATTTTTCGTCATCGACCTTGTTACATCAAACATTTTGCTCGCTATGGGTATGATGATGTTATCGCCGGTCACTATTTCTATGCCTTTAAAGCTTTTCTTGCTGGTGATGCTGGATGGATGGACCTTGCTTGTTGAAGGCTTAGTTGCCACCTTTCATTAAAAAAAAGGACATATATGGCGCAATCACATGTTGTACAATTAGCCTATCAAGGCCTCTTGCTTATTCTGATCCTCTCCGCACCGCCCATTTTAATAAGCATGTTTTTCGGGATCATTGTGGCCATTTTCCAGGCTGCCACCCAGATTCAGGAGCAAACCCTATCCTTTACAATCAAACTAGTGGCAGTGACTTTGACCCTCATGTTCCTTGGAAGCTGGACAGGCGCGCAAATCATGTCCTTCTCTATCAACATCTTTACGCGCTTCCCTCAGTGGGTAATCTCGACCAGTTAGCAATTTCTACCCGTGCCCGATCTTAATCTTAATCTTAATCTTGATCTTAATCTTAATCACTATCTCGATCTTAATCTAAGTCGAGATCAAGAGGAGATAAGATCAAGATCAAGATTAAGATTAAGATCAAGATTAAGATTAAGATCGAGATAGGGCACGGGCACGGTTAAACTATTGAACTAGGAACTATTCTAATGAGCGATAGCTACTTAAATTTATTTATCAATAGTGCCTATGCTGCCGGTGATGAGTTAGCTATTTTTTCGCTCATGCTGCTCTTTCTGGGCCGGATGCTGCCAATTATTTCCCTTTCTCCTTTCTTAGGATCCCGTGTTTTGCCTAACCCTGTTAAAGTCGCCTTAGCTATTTGTTTATTTGTCATCATGCTTCCACAGCTTTTATTGCAAGCTAAGCATCCTTTATATTTTGACTCGACATTGATCCTCTACCTATTTAAAGAAATGTTCATTGGGTTGTCGATGGGTTTCATTATCAGCATCCCTTTCACCTGTGTACAAGCAGCCGGTATGATTATTGACCACCAAAGAGGCGGCGCCAGTTTGATGGTCAACGACCCGACAATTCAAAACCAATCTTCGCCTTTCGGCACACTTTTTAACATGGTTTTGATCTATGTATTTTATTTTATTAATGGGCCTTTTATTTTGTTCGATGCCATCTCACAATCTTATGAGGTAGTTCCGGTCGATCAATTTTTGAATCCAGCTTTTTATGCGCCAAGTTCCCCTTTCTGGATTAATATGATTAAATTATTTAATGATGTTATGAAAATATCCATTCAAATGTGCACGCCTGCCTTAATAGCCATTTTGATGACTGACGTCTTCTTGGGAATTGCTAACCGCTTGGCTCCTCAAGTTCAGATCACTTTCTTGGGGATGCCGCTCAAATCCCTGCTAGCTATTTTAATTGTTTGGGCGGGCTGGTTCCTAATGACCGACGAATTTGCTCGGCAATCAAGGCTATGGCTGCAAAAAGTCAATGAAATGGTCTCCTTCTTTAAGGTCCCCGAAGCATTGCAGAAATAATCCTTCCCGTGCCCGTGTGCGTGCCCGTAAGGATCCTGCGTATCCAGGGCGTCCCGCCCTGGCAACTCATATACGACCACAACGCCAGGGCGGGACGCCCTGGATACGCAGGAAACTACGGGCACGGGCACGGGCACGCACACGGGCACGAGGGGTTCGATCTCATTTTTCTTTACTTTCTACTTTATTGCTCCTTTGATATCCTATACGTATTATGTTTCCTTCAACTTTTGTTAGATATTTGATCCTGATTCCATTTATTGCATTGCTCTTTGCCGGCTTTGCTGTTCCATCAGACGGATCGCACGGCATTCTAAGTATAAAAAGCCTGGCCTATCTATCAACTATTGTCAGTTTGTGTTTTTATCTTCTGATCAGAAGGAGCTTTAATTTCGAACAGTGGAAACTTCTTTGCTTCCTACTTGGATCAGCGGCTTTTTTTGGGGTTTGGGCCATTATCGGCATATTATATTCTGAAACGTCTCCTGTCGTTATTCTAGAACAATTTAAAATTTTCTGGTTGACGGTATCAGTAGCTATCATTTCGATTTATTATGTTTCCGATAGAGTTATCTCGTTTCAGTCTCTGCTAAAAACTGTCATTAGTATTAATTTTATTTATTCTCTTGTCAAAGTGCTCGTGGTCACATTGCATGCCTTTAAAATCATTGAACTTTGGAAATATGTAGAAATTTATGGCATCAGATACATGAGCATGGATATCTTCGACAGTTCCCTGGCCCGCTTTCAGACTTCGATAGATATAGTGACTCCCTTTTTATTGTTTTTCTTTTTGCAGTCTAAGGATCTTGGAATTAAATGGAGCAAACTGTTTCAAATTATATACCCCATCGTCACTCTTGGAGCTGTTTTCCTGAGTTTTTCGCGATTTTTAATTTTCGTAACGATTCTGTCATTCATGTTGCATGCTTTCACTCTAAAAATGAATAAGTTATTGGTCATCATTCCAATTGCTATAGCGGCCATTATTTATAGTTTTTCATTAATCGGCTTCGAAAATGTCTACAAGGTAATTGAAAAGCGTTTTTTTAGTTCTGATAGCTTTTTTTCCGATCAAACCAGGACATATCAAATTAATTATCTGACAAAAGAATTCCTTGAATATCCAATTTTCGGAAAGGGCCTGGGAGGTTATGTCAAAGATGAAGTAAGGGACCCGATCCTGCCCTATTCCTACGAGGTCCAATGGGCGGCCACATTGATGCAATTTGGGATGGCCGGCCTGCTGCTCATCTTGTTCCCATTATATCTTATTGGGAAATCCCTTTTAGACTCCCCCCTAAATAAGCATAAAGTCGCATTCTTTATTTTATTTTTAAGCTGGCTGGCGTCCGGATTTACTAATCCATTTTTGTTGTCTTTGGCCAGTGGGATCATTTACTCATTATTTTATTTAACAGGAAAAGTACTATCACATGAAAAAAGCCTTGCAAGACCGTGTTGAAATAATTATGGCCACATATAATGGTCAAGATTTCATTGAAGAGCAAATTGATTCCATCATCAATCAAACTCACAAGAACATTCATCTTTTTATTAGGGACGATGGTTCAAAAGACGACACCTTAAAGATCATCAATAAGAAAATCGCAGAATATCCTGACAAAATAACTCTTATTAATTCGAATGACCGACTTGGAGTCATCGGTAATTTCTCAGCTTTATTGAAAGAAGTTTCTGGTGATTATATCATGTTTTCTGATCAAGATGACGTATGGCTTCCACAAAAAATTGACGCGACGCTAAAAAAAATGAAAACTGCGGAAGCAATGCTCAAAGACAACCTCCCCATCTTAGTCCACACAGATCTCAAAGTTGTGGACCGAAATCTGGATATATTAAATCCCTCTTTTTGGAATTACACGCGGCTGGCTCCCAAGAAAGGACAATTTTTGCACCAATTGTTAATGCAAGGGGTTGTCACGGGATGCACCATGATGATCAACAAGCCATTGGCAGATCTTGTTTATCCAATACCGAATGAGGTCATCATGCATGATTGGTGGATTGCTTTAGTGGCGGCTGCATTCGGCAAAATTGACCATGTCAATGCGCCCACAATGCTTTATCGACAGCATGGGAAAAACCAAGTGGGAGCTAAAAAAGAAAGCTTCCTGAGAGCTATAGTTCAGGCAGTGAAGCAGCCCTCTGAACATGCAAAAAAGGCCGAATCGATTTTAAACCGGCAGCAAAAGCAAGCCCATGCCTTCCACAGCCGCTTTTTAAATGACCTAGATATTAAACAAAGCCAAGCACTAAAAGATTTTTGCCAGATTAAGCTCGACACTCCCGTTAAAAGCATCTCTCTCGTATGCAAGCATGGCTTTTATAAGCATGGGCTCTCAAGGAATATCCGCCTTTTCCTAGCTCTAGGATTTTTGAAGTATTTTAAAAAAAAATAAACGCAAAGGCGCAAAGAAAATTTTTAGACACAGATAGCACAGATTTCACAGACAAACACAGATATTTTTGAAGTTTAAATAATTTTTAATTTTCAAAATAATCTGTGAACATCTGTGCTATCTGTGTCATCTGTGTCTAAAAATTTTCTTTGCGCCTTTGCGCCTTTGCGTTTAATTTTCTTCACATATGTTCCAATGATTGCCGAGAAAGACTCCATCCTTCACAGCTGAGTGTGAGTATCTTGTGTTCTTCTCCAAGGCAAAGACAGGGAATTTTAAGACAATCTCATCTTTCAAGATCTTCTTTTTTTCATGAACATAACTTTCCAGCCTGACCATATATTCCCCTTCGTGGAACATGCTGGCGTCCAATTCAAAAAAGGCCCGATTTCTACCTGGCTTTGAAAATAGCTGATATTTTCGCGCATCATCTGAAGTGTGGGAGCGGCCGATCAGCTGTCCGCGTTGATTGAGAATGCTGATGCCTATCACTAAATCCGGAATCGCCTTCATCACTTCATAATCGATTTCCATCGTGACTTTTTCACCTTGATAAAAAAAGTCTCTGCAGAGGTTGCCATTGACTAAGGAGGCCTTGGAAAATCTCACCGTTTCATCGCCTTCATTTCCTACCCATGACAAACTATTAAGCCTGCACGATTTGACATAAGAATTGACGCATTTTTCTATCGGACCGTTTTCCTTAACTATGCCTCTCTCGAGAAAAATACCTTTATTGCATAACGATAAAATTGAACCCACATCATGGCTGACAAATAAAATTGTCCGGCCATTCGAACTCAAGTCATTCAACTTCTTCAGGCATTTTTCTTGAAATTGCGTATCGCCTACAGCCAGTACCTCATCTACAATCAGCAATTCTGCGTCAAGATGAGCT